>ERZ808259.47-NODE-47-length-95933-cov-50.679593_pt1 | contig 95933 bp, 145 predicted proteins | sample MGYA00521279_ERZ808259 | MGnify/ENA primary metagenome ERZ808259 (study PRJEB31516, sample SAMN03275586) | gut metagenome | biome: mammalia-associated habitat; material: feces | host: Papio cynocephalus | place: Kenya | collected 2012-07-27 ...
AAGGAGGATTAACCAAATGACAGAACCCCGTATCAATTTCTATAAGAATCGACTAGGTGATGAGGACTGGATTTGCTCATGTGATGAACTTGACCTCATGTCCGAACCAAACAAAGGTGACCTACTATGGTTGCCCCTAGATGGTGATGACGAAGACCGCGAGATGTATGTAGTCATGCAGAAATATATCTCAGGCGATGAAATTGCCTATTTCTGCAAGCCATATAATTGGGAGGATTGAGATGGAGTACCTACTAAGATTTTTTATCAATCATGCAAATTGTTGTAAACCAGAGCATCAATATGAATACACTCATGCCGCCCGTATGCTAGTGCCACGCATTGGTGAGCACGTCTGGCTACCAACAGAAGATGGGCTAGGTGCTAGATATCTAGTACGCAATGTCGAATATGACCTGTATGACAGTGGGGCAACAGGATTTGTCGACGTATACGTCATTCGAGATGATGAAACGGACAGTGAGGAGGACTACTAATTGCCAAGTGTATCTAATGTTCGTGTATATGGACTAGATGAGGCGATTAGAGCAGCTAAGTATCCAAAGGCGGTTGAGCTTGACGGCTTGACCGCCGAGCTTACTAAGGGTATTAAGGCTTGCTTGAATTGTCCAACCGGAGAAGGGCATGATAATGCTCTAAACGGCATCATTGTTCAATTTGACCTCACATTCAGTCAGAAGGCATGGCCAGAATTGCAAAGATATCACTTCTTTGACTTTGTATCCTCTTGCTCTACAATGCATAAACTGCAAAACATGAAACCCAGAATGCAATGCAACCGCTATGTTGACCCAAGAGCCATCGATGTGTTGAATGAAAAGATTGATGAATATAACCGTCTACTCAAAGTACGCAAAGAGGGGATTGCTGTATCAGACAATACACTGAAAGAAGCACGACTTGAGATGCTGTATAATATCCCTAGCGGATTTGAGCTTACAGCCGCAATGACCACCAATTATCGTCAGCTTAAAACTGTATATCAGCAGAGACGGCATCACGCGCTTCCTGACTGGCAGATGTTTTGTGATTTTTGCGAAGGTTTGCCTCAATTCCTAGAACTAACACAGAGAGGATATGAACCAAATGAAGATTAAAGCAAAGCGCATAACCGATACTGCCAAGTTACCTACTTATGGTAGCGAACGCGCGGCTTGTATGGATTTATATGCAGATTTAAGTGACCATTGCATCACGCTTAATCCGGATGTAGAAGTGCGCAATATTAGTGGCAATGAAAACGGCCCGATTCAGCGTGTGGGCATTGCGCCTCATAGCACCATCAAGATTCCTACTGGATGGGCATTTCAGCCGCCTGAAGGATATATGTTACAAATTCTACAGCGGTCTGGTCTAGCAAGCAAAGGGCTAATCCCGATTGGTGGTATTGTAGATAATGATTACAATTCTGAGATCATTGTGATTCTACTTAATACTAGCGATGATTATATTTTCGTAAATAACAGAGATAGAGTGGCACAAATGGCAGTTAGAAAATATTATCAGGCAGAATTTGATATTGTGGACGAGCTTGAAGAAACCGCTAGAGGCGGAAACGGATTCGGTTCCACTGGAGAATAAACAAAAAAAAACATCTTGACAAATCACTGATTGTATGATATAATTAGATAGGGTGCGCGGATAGACGTATTTTCGCTCTGAGGGATGATAGCCATTTCCTATCATCCCTACCCAAATATAATCTTTGAAATGGAGAGATTTTATGATTTATAAATGCGAATGGTGTGGTAAAGAATTTAATATACACCCATCAAGATTAAAAGCGAAACACATATGCTGTTCAAAACAATGCCAGTCTGAATTAAGAAAATCATTAACAAAGCCAAATTATGTGTGTCCAACGTGCAATAAGAATTTTCATGCAAACCCACGAGATATAAAAAATTATAAGCACGTCTTTTGCTCGAAAGAATGCTATCTTAAATATTTAAGCAAAAGGATGAAAGGTGAAGGGAACCATCAGTACGGCTTAAAAGGTAAATTAAATCCAACTTGGAAAACAGATGAAAAAATTACTCATTATGGTTATAGGAAAATCCGGGTATTAGATCATCCTTTTAGAGATTGTGACAATTTTGTATTTGAACACAGACTCGTTGCAGAAAAATATTTATTAACAGAAGAAAATAGCGTCGAAATCAATAGGGCGTTGTATCTAAAGAAAGAATACGACGTGCACCATATCGATGAAAATAGACTTAACAACGATCCGTCAAATTTATTAGTTTTACTTAAAAGCGACCATATAAGACTGCATAACGCTAAAAAGCCACACAAAAGAGATGAGAAGACTGGTCGATTCTTGCCGAAGGAGGGTACTGGCACATGATTCTACCGCGACTATGTATCAATGGTAGCAGATACCGTGTAGAGCTGTATTATCCTGAAGACCCAGATAATCCCATTGCCACCATGTCTGGCTTGGCTCGTTCATCATGTGACCTATTTACCAATATGCTATATATGATGCTAGAGAATTATGATGACGGCTATGACGTAGGCTACAATGACGCAATAGATGATATGGAAGGAGGCGAATTTAATGTGGAAGTTTAGACCAATCGGACTCTACTACGAGCTATTAGTCGATGGCGACAGTATCTATCTATGCCGTAAACGAGACACGATTATTCAAGCCGTGATTGAGGATTTATGCGATAGACATAATCGAGCAATGGCGGCATATGAAAACCTAGATACTGATATTGTCAGTTGTGATGAGGCGTATCTGAATGGACTAGAAGATGGCAAGGAATGTGGTTATACAAACGGCTACGATGATGGATATAAACGTGGCGTTGCAGATGCTCTGGGCAAAGATACTATAGAATAAAAAAAATGGGGAACATGATTACAGATATTTATTCTGCCATGTTCCCCATTTTTTTATATTAGTCGCCAGCAACCGCTTTCATCACCATCTTAAATGTCTGGTCGCCAGTATTCTTGACTTGTTTAGCTTCAGTAGTATATCCTGTTTTAGTGGCCGTGACAGTGTATGTATCGCCAATGCCACTTAGCAGAAATTGCTTGGCATTGTCGCTAACAGGGTCGACCTCTTCGCCATCAGCATCGGTGACAGTAATGATAGCATCCTTTGGTGTTACATCAACAGTCAATACAAAACCGTCCTGTAGCTCAACAGTGCCCTTTACAACCTTGAAAAAACGTCCATCAAGACCAACACCACAATTGCCCCTACCGACAACAGGCGTACCAACTTCCTCGCCTTCGCTATTGTGTAGAGTAATAAGCTTAGCGCCGCCAACCGCAGCCACGGTAAATAGTGCGCCATCCCAGAGCTGGCCGCAAGTAGAAACTGCCTTAGATTTATCAACAGTTGTTGTATTTGCATCACAAATCACCCCATTGATTAGTTTGAGTGTAGCACCAAGTTTGATGCCGCCACAAAAATTAGCCATATTCTATCCTCCACCCTCTATTATGTTTTTGATACCCATGCAAGAGCGCCGTCAACAACGCCTAATATTTTACCATTGTCATTGGCGGTAAAGGCTGGTAAAATAGCGTCAACGTATGCCTTGTTAACAGCGTCATTATCCTCGGTTGCCTCAGCGGTCAGTTTTAATTTTCCTACCATAGTACCCCCGGATTTAAGCAACGCACTAGCTTGAACAGCCCCAGTTTTTCCATCAACGTATTCTTTGGTGGTTGCATGGTTTGTTGCGGTTGGTGCACCAACACTAACTGCAACATAAGTTGATTGAGTATCAGCCTTGACGAATGCCGCAGTTCCATCATTAGAACCGGTCAACCTTGGTGCGTTTGTACCAGAATCCTCAATAGTTGAGCCAATATATAGTGGTGCTGGCCCGTCTGTGCTAATTCTATGAGCATTGATAATACCATGCTCGTTCATATCTAAGTCACTATCAACTTTTCCATTGTCCCCAAGCAAGCTATGTTCATCTACATAGGCCTTAGTTGCCGCGCCAACATCAGTGGCGGTTAAAGTAATGTCAGCCGATAGAGCCTTGCCATTAACCTTGCGCGTCGTTGATACTTTGTCGTCAAGCGCCGTTTGAGTTGCTGTAGAAACTGGCTTGTCAGCATCCGAGGTATTATCTACATTGCCAAGTCCAACGTCGCCCTTTACAAGCGTCACATTTGCGGAAAGCGTATGACCAGCCACTGTTCTCGTGGTAGGGACAGCACCGATTTCACCAGCCACCAACGTCACAACGCCTGTCTTCCCATTAACCGATTTAACAGCAGAGTTCGTTAAGAAACCAGCATCATTCTCAAGCTCGGAGGTTTTGGTGGGAATCTTAGTAGTAGAAGGTAGCGCCCCAACGTCAGATGCAGTTAGGCTGACAGAACCGGTCTTTTTATTGACCGATTGAACAGGCGCTTCAGCCGCTACAATAAATTTAGAATCATTGCTTAATTCGCTAACTTTTGTCGGCACTTTGCCATCAACATAAGTTTTAGTTGCGGCATCTTGATTTTCTGTAGGATCGAGTAAATCTGTAATCTTGTGATTGTTCAAACTAACCTCTGATTCGATGGCGATACCGCTATTTGTATTACTAATGGAATTAACGCCTATGATACTGTTTCCGTCCATATACAGATTGCCGGTCATAGGCACTGTGCCATCCGCTTTGAAGTCGCCACCAGTTACACTTTGTACATTTAGCACAGGTCTGCCTTGTTCGTCTTTCGTATAACTAAACTGTTTTGCATTTAATAGATATCCACCATCATTTGCTCTAATTGTTTTCATATATTATCACCTCAATAAATCGAGCGCCCCAATTTGCAGGGCGCTCTGAATATTTTTTCTTTATATTTAATCTTTTGCTTTGATGTAGGCACGTAGCCCAGTCGCAGGAGAGTATTTAGGGAGCTTGAATTGAGCTGACTTGCTTGAGCGCCAGATTTCGTATTGTGGGCACATTGCGTAAATAGCTGAATCGGTTTGAGAGAATGACATACACTGCGATTGCGATATAGAAGAGGTGTTTTCCCAGCTCTTTAATTTATTGTTTAAGTTTATATATGTTTTATCTGGCAATAGTATTGCATTATCTGTCACCATATACGTTGCCCATGGATTATTTTTTTTGCCTAATGTTGAATCTGTTGAGATGTATTTTATTTGTGTTGGGGTATCCGAAAGCGAATCTGCTTGATTAACGGTAAGATACACATACGATGAAGTAATATTAGAACCAAACGCCACATAATAATATTTCCCAGCAAATTTCCAAATTGCAGTTGGCAATGGTTGATAAGAAGATGACGATGCTCCATAGTGTGATGATATTTCAACAGTTCCACCGTCACCAGTTATGCCAACAAACCCAAGACTATAATCATCACTACCTCTGTATCGTGTATAACTTGTAGTTATTTTTCCATCTGCAATACCCAAACATCCATGCCCAGTACCATACTCTCCAACATCGTATGATGCAACTATTGGTGACGATGATAACGAATCATAAATCCACACCTGTCCAGAATCACTCCGTATACCAAAATAATACTTTCCGTTATAATATTTGGCATCTGCCCAATGTGGATAAGATGGTAAAGAAGACGGTATTTGTAAATTTTGGAAACTACTAAAGGAAGTCGGACTTCCAATACAATACTTGGCTTTGTAGCTAGATAAGTCAGCATTTGATATTGGAATAATGACAAAATTATTATTCATAGAATATGCATAATATACTGTATCTGCATCTCCTAATAAAACCCAATCGCCACTAACTGATAAATTTTTATAATACAAAGACGATACATAATCATACTTATACTTTATTGACATTAAAAGCTCTTCGCTTCCATTATCTAGCTTCCTTGATGCAACACTATAGTCAAATGGTTTTATATTTGCACTCATAGTAAAGCTCTGTTTGCTAACTTTATCAAAATGCATTTCAACGCCGGAAAACTGAGCACCCAATTCAGGATACTCACCATTATCCAATGTAGCACCATTACAAAGTAACCATTTGTCGCTGAGATTGGTTCTGCTTGTTGTCAATACATCGCCAATCTCGTAGCGATTATCAAATTTATTTAGCTTGCTTAACGCATCATCAAGAGTCGGTGGAGTCTGCCCCCCCCCCGCAAGCCCTAGCTCTGCCTTGGCGGTGTTATCAAGCAATACCTGTCCGCTATTTGTTTCTGGATACAGAGTGTCATAATCTGCACCATTGTATTCCTTCACAGTAAAATTTTTCTTAGTTGCCAATTTATATTCAACCTCCTTAGAGTTGTTATTTTATCGTTTTGCCTTGATATAGGCGTACAGACTACCGGCGGGAGTCCATGTTGGGGTTTTTGTTCCACTTCTATTAAATAGATACACGGTTGAGTAACCAGAACCGTTCCTCTCATTAATGTTTATTACAATAGATTTTTCATTTGACACATTTACATTGTTCATAGCCGCGCAATTGCACACGTGACTGTTACTAGAAGATATTAACTGTGCTCCAGTATCGGTCAATTTGTAAATATTCGTATCGAATAATAATTCATCGCCGATAATAAATAATACAAGATGAGGATCTTCCGCATCTTGACCCAAAGAGCCACTAATAGTTCTGTTATATATAGAAGTAAATGTAACACCGTCACTAGACTGTAAAAGATGAATGTTTATAACGTCTTGTTTGGTTTGGGGGTTGTAGACAGATTGCGAACTCGACATATAATAATAACCGTTGTAATATCCAAAAGAATTCCCAGTACCAGTCGTACTCAACGCGCTTATTGTTTTGGTTTGCAAGTCAAGAACTTTATTTACACAATAAACCATATTGCCAACATGAAACCAATCCCCACTCCCCAAAGAGGATGACGTAAAGGTTGTTACGGCCCCTGTCGAAGGGTCTACTAGGCTCACACCATTATTTGATATCAATATTTTTCCATTATATTCGCACATACCAAATACGGAGATATTGCTTCCAATCATAGTCGCATTGTTATTTTCATCCAACTTATAAAGGTATGGTGTTTCTCGTGATGAATAGGAGTTTTGACTTATGGCAGCGTAGGCAACCCCGTTTACATCGCACATATCATGTAATATATAATAGTTGCTGTTGTTGATTACAACACTACTCCACGAATCTCCATGATAGGAATCTTTTTTGTAGTTGCCACTTAAATATTCGGTCGAAGGTAATCTAGTAACAGCATAGAACCTTCCACCACAATAATACAATCTGTTCCCCAAAACACCATCATATGTCACTGTACTCCATCTTGAACTATCTAATACGCTGACACTCTGTCCAAGTACGCCATTTAATGCAGGATATTCAGCACTATCAAATTCTTGCCCATTGCACAACAACCACTTATCATCAAGGTCAGTTCTAGCAGTGACTAATACGTCGCCTACTGAATACCCCCCCCCGTGGTCAACGCAGTGAATGCATCATTCAGCGTAGTGTCAGTAGAGAGGTTGAGGATGTTTTGGGCAGATGCGTCAAGATTGACCTGTCCACTCGTATTTTCAGGATATAAGGCATCATAGGAATTGCCATTATATTCTTTCATCGTTATTAGTTTATCTGACATTATATTACTCCTTTAATTGAAAATATACCTGTCCGCTTGTCATGCCACTAGGAGGCGTAGTGGCAACCTGAATTTTATCTTGTTTGAATGTAGGGTCAGATGTCGACTGTACCTGTATAATACGGCTGGTCACATAATTAAACAATGCCGCAATTACCGTCTTATCGGCTAGTTGGTCATTTTGTAGGATGGCCAGCGCCGCCCCATACTGACCATTAGTCATATACTGTTTGAATTGGGTGTTCAGGTCAACATCCGTTAGATGTAGGTCTTGGTATTTTGTCATATGTCAGCCTCACCTGTTACATGAAACCAGAAATCCGTGGCTTGCTGATATGTAGGTTGTGTCTCAGATACAATATAGGCCGGACTATATCTATCACCAAAATATTGTTCTGTTGCGGTTAAGCCATCTAATACGTCATTCATCAACCCTGCGGATATAATCTTTCTTTGGCCGTTAGGAATCTGTGATAGCACCTGTTGCGCTACATCGTAACTCCCAGCCTCCATGGCCTCCTGATATTGCTTGACCAACTCAGCATCGTCAGCTGCGATATCAAGCATGGTTGGGAATGTATCAACTTGTCCGGGGAATTTAGTTGCCATTATGTCACCCCTTTTTAACTATATTCGTTTACATCTTCATTCTTTTTAGCAAAGACACGCTTAAATGCCAATAAGAGCAATTCACCACCAAATGCTGTAGCAGCAAATATCAACACATCACTAATATCGGTCGCGCCCCACTTGAAAACAGCATATGTCTTAATGGCAACCGCCCATACTGCAATTAGAGTGATTGCCCTAATGCAGTATAGAACGATTGTTTTACTCATCTGTCCTTTAGCCCATCTTCGCTTATAGCTAAGTCGGTTCATGGCTTGGTCGCTAATTTCTCAAATAGCGCCTCATTCCATTTATATGTGTCGAGCCAATCGATTGTCTTATCGTCAAATCCAAAACGCGACTTTACTTTGACCTTATTCGCCTCGTGCTCAGGATTGGCCTTCTCGGCTTTAGCACCATCATTAAGCACCATTACAGTATGACGGCTTTCATTGACTAGCACGTCACCACGTCTTAGATAATCAGCCGATGTTAGATATTTCTTATCGGTCAGCATATCAAACTTGCCTGTTTTAGCCCACTGTTGACGCATCTGGAACGTAGCGGGCGCATTACCAGCCGTATATGTCATATCCATATTGACACCAGCCGCCTCGGCACAAACCGCCATAAACGCCGAACAGTCCGTCTCACATGGGGCCTTGATTGCGGCTAGATTCCAACCAGCCTTTTTTGCTTCAGCTCTAAGCGTGTTTCTCTGCCACTGGTCGTAGCCAATATTTCTGTTAGCTACACCAGCCTCACACGCCTCAGCCATCTTTTCAGCCGTCTTTGGGTCTTTAGCTCTAATCAGTAATGTCCAGCCATTGCTATACCAGCCCGATTTGTTTAGTTCACGCCCCGATTGATTGCCAGCTTGACCGTTCTTGATATTACCGTTTTCGTCAATACTGGCCTGACCAATATATACAGCCATTACTTGCTCTCCTTCTTGGCGTTGACATTCTTAGTCAGGTTGGTCAGTTGGTCAATCATATCGCTAAGAGCTGTCACGTCCATTGGATACTGCACGTATTCTGCGCTTGTCTGCACCATAGCCATAACCCACTCTTTACGGGTCGCGCCATCAGCGAATTTCTTTTCGGCCTGTTCCATTAGCTTCATAACTAGGTCGAGTAGTCCAGCCCAGTTCTTTTCTTGAGTCGCCTTTTTTACATACTGTACCAACTTGAGAACAAGCGGGATACAGGTTGCCAGACCGGCAAGTAGCGCTACCACTAGACTAACAATTTGTTCTGCACTCATTATATATTCCTCCTAATTTCCATTGTTATTCCGTAATTTCTTTCCAACCGGCAAGATATGCGTCTGGGCTATACGCATTTCCATCCATCAGACTCTCATATACCTTACCGTTATATTTTACCTTATCGCCCTTGTTGTATGCATTGGTTGCGTCTGTAGGTTGAACGAAGTCAGGGATTGTATCCTCGCTCGGCGTATCTGGTTCGTCTGGCTCTGTTGGTTCAGTAGGTTCAACAGGGTCTGTTTCACCACTATCCTCTGTTACTTCTTCCCAGCCATATACGCCCGGCTCCCACACGTTAGCGTCAACTACACTCTTCCATTTCTTGTCATTATGCATGACGATATCACCTAGCTTATAAGCATCTGTTGCGCCTAGTGGCTGAACCCAAGTAGGAATACCACTTGGGTCAATGCCAACCGCTTTATATAAGCTCGTAGCCGTATCTGGCGTGTATTGCTCTTGGCTAGTATGGTCTTGTAGCACCTGATATAGCTGTGGGTCACCTACAGCATTGACACCGTATGACACCCATTCGCCTGTGATATATTTGACATTGGCCGCCCATGCATCAAATACGCTAGATACAACTAGCGCCTTTTCTTCAGGTAATGTAGCCGTGAAATATTGTACCGCTTTTCTAAATTGCTGGGCTTGTGCTATTCTGTCAATCATTCAGTCGCCACCTCCTGTTCCTTAACGCCAATCATCGCATCGATTACAGAATTTGCTTCTACCAGCCTATTCTGCAACTCAAGGATGAGATTTTCTTGATTCTGTCTATCAATAGTCTCTTGAGTTGGCTTGTATACGTGTTCGCCATTCTCATTAATGATTTCTACATATCCAGCTCTAGCTGGCAACTGAGGTCTAGTTATTACCATAATTTACCTCCTTGTTTTTACTTCTTTGCTTTAATATAGGCGTATAAGCCATCGGCGGGAGTCCATGTTGGGATTTTAATAAAATTAGAAATGGGGGTATATATATACATATTTGACGTACCGATCTGAGATATATATTGATTATTTACTTCATCAATATATATAGGATTTGTAAAAGACGGTTTATCACTCCATTCAATCAATTGTTCATCTGCTGTAATTGTATATCCGCTTGTTAGTAAAATACAATTGTCGCCCATATAACTTAGTCCAGAGTTAATACCATCAGGCATTGTTTTCCATGATTGCCAGTTATTACCTGTTAAAGATTGCGTTCTATATATAGTCGTATCTCCAAATCCGTAATAATATCCATTAAGATACTGAATTGTAGGAATGGGTGGCGTGTTCGACATAGTACCGGTTGGAGTGTTATAATTTAATCTTGTCCCAGCACCACTTTCATTTACAAGAATCGGAATAAAATGAATGTTAGCACCACTACCACCATCACCAACACCAATCATATGCCCATTTATAAACTGTCGCAATCCTATAGATGTAATGCTTCCAGATTCTTCTATTATTGATGTTGTAGCGCTACTCGTCAAATTATTCCGTTTGACGATTGTATTGAACGGGGATGAATCATTTCTCGAATAGTTATAATAATATCCATCATTCGAATTATAAATAAAATATCCGTTAGAAGCAGACATCTGGCTGCTCGTTGGATTTGTTAATAAGTCCGTAAAAGCATACACCATACCGCACATCGATTTGCCATCATTAACATGGGCAGCAACTGCGGCAACTGCACCAGACGCTCTAGCGCCCAATCCGGTGTCTGCGATTGTCCCATTTTTCAAATTGCTCAAAACAAACACTCTGCCATTTGTTGCGTAACTTGGCGAGGTTTGTTGATTTGCTGATAATATGCCCCACTTCTCATCGAGCTTTACAATAGAATGAGAATCTTTGTATTCAGACGAAGTCGTAAAAATACCATCTTCAAACCACGTTCCTGTTTTAAAAGCCGGTAATGCATTTATCAAATTCGGATAATCATAAGGAGAAACAGTTTCTCCATTACACAACAACCACCTATCGTCCAAATCTGTCCTACTAGTAACAAGGATGTCACCTACATTGAATGCGCCACCATTGGACATAGCGCTAAATGCATCATTTACCGTCTTGCCGCTTGGTAGGTTGAGCACGCCTTGAGCCGTCGCATCTAAATATACTTGACCGCTTATATTTTTAGGGTACAGGTCATCATAGGATGAGCCATTGTATTCCTTCATTGTAATCAATTTTTCTGACAAATTTATACGACCTCCTTATTCTTCTACTGCTGGGCCAGCCGTAAATTTGCCTGTGCCCATATTTCCATAAAATACACTATTCACTCTATCCCATAGGCCGACATCGCCCAGCTTGTTCTGATATGGAACATAATCCCTAATCAGCACGCCATCATCCCATATTTTGCACGAATGTAGGAACGCCGCCAATGCCGGTTTTTGAAAAAATCCGTCTTTGCTGTAAGTTAATAGCGCCATATTGTTCTTCATCTTAAATTCGCTTGCATCATATTGCACGGTTTGCCCATTGACTGTAAGTTGATTTTTATTCATATCCACGGTCATCTTGGCAAATGACGCGCCTACTGATATTGTTTGCGTGTTGTCTTGATTATAGCCAAACGCGACCGTACCATTATTGTATGACACCCCAAAATATGTATATGTATCATCTGCGGCTTGATCTTCCTTCTCATTGGTATATAATGAGCCGAATATGTAGCCACTTGTATTATTCATTGGCGTTACCACCATCTGAACACGTGTGTTATTGTTTGGGATAAAGCCGGTGCTAATAAGCTGGCTACCCGTAGACATAATATACTGTAGCTCAACCGGCTCAGATGTTCCGTCGACCAAATAATAAGGATACCAACTTGACGCTGATATGGTCATACTGTTTGCATCGCCATATTGGGCATTATATGACTGTATCATATATTTCTTTTGGTCGCCTTGTAATTTCATGGCATGGCTCATAATAATATTAACATCAAGCCAAGGAATTGGTATAGTAGCCAATGAGATGCTATCGTTTAGCCGACACCGCCAATATAGTTCTAAGTCGGCACGTTGCTTAGCTAGGTCGTTTGATGTAATATTGTCGTATTCGCCGCTATAGCATACGTGTCTAATGATACCAACCGAGCTAGAGCCAACGGGGTCGCCCACATAGAAGGGGCTGTCTGGATTATTATCATATGCCGTGCCCACTGCTTGGTCTTGACCAATATCTAAGAATGTGCCATCTGCTTGAAATTGGCCAACATAGTATGTGCCGTTTGTCAGTGAGGTCACGAATGAACCATCCTTATTAACGAATTTATATGTGCCCAATACAGTAGCCTCGGCCTCACTAGCGCCAGCCGTTACCTTTAGCTGAATATCGCCAGTTACATCACTAGGAGGCACAAATCCAATTAGCGTAAATTCATCAATTGGAAATGACCCTGTTGTTGTCGGCGTTAATGACGGTATATGCAACGTGACGGTCGAGCCATCTACGGTTGTCTTATCGCTAAAGTGGTCGATGTCATGACTGCGGCCATATACCTCTATATAGTTCTTGACATTCTCAAAATCAGTGCTTACTGATTCTTGAATAACAATATTTTGCCACACATCATCATCAATCAACACTGGGTCATTTGCTCCGGTTGGGATAGGCTCATAGTGAAATACGCCATCAACATCAAAATACATCTGATACTGAGGTAGGATAGCAAGTAACTCTTTGAGAATATCATATACTGTGCCACCCTGTGCTATCTCAATATCATATGGCACTTCCTGTATTGTGTCATCTACGTTCTTACATTCACTGACAATATATTTGGTAAACCCCCCTAATTCCAATGCGGCAATAATTGCTCCACGCACATCTGAGCCAATAGGAATTTTTGTCGGTACGCCAGGTAATTCACCATTTCTCAGTCCTGTCAACTTGGCCATCAGGTCAAGCCCAGAAAATGACAAAGTGTAATTAGCGGCATCATACTGATAACTAGGTGCATTGATTAGATATACGCCCTGATTATACCACTGAATGTTACCTGTTCGCATATTCTCATAGCCAATCCATGGGCGAATATATCTATCAAGAAAAATCTTGCCACCAGCCTTAATCTCAAAGGAGCTGTCTGTAACAACTAAGCTACATTCACATGAACGTCGCAAATCAGCATTTGCATCAACCGCCACAGAGAAGCCGATGAGGTTGCCACTCAACTCATCTACGACGTTCATGTTGAAGTCTAACAGGTCGAGCTTAATATACTGCTTAATATATGATTGCCTAAGAATATTATAATCGTCCTGTGTAATATTTAATGCCATATATTAAGCCTCCGTTGGGATAAGCCCATTCATAAATAGGTCGCTCTTGCTGTCTGCTTTACCCGTCTCAGTCCAACTTGCACTAACATCGCACATGCCCATGCCATAACTTGCGTCATAAGATACAGATGGATTACCAGTAACGCAAACAAGCCAAGAACCGCCATTCCAGTCCTTAATAATCTTTGGCTTGCCATTGGTCAGGAATTTAAGCAGGGTATTGCGCCTTGCCACAATTTCTTTCCTATCAATACTACCTGTCTCCTCAAAATCGGCTGGCAGTACCTTGCCTTGAATTGAGCCAGTCTGATAATTCTGCAAGCCGTTACTAATAACAATAGGGAATTCGCGCCCATATGGTGTAAATACGCCCACTTGCCGCACTTGGTCGTTATTTCCATATGCCACACCACAGTATATCTTATATACAGTATCCAAGTCGCAGATAAACACGCCTTTGAAATTAGTAGTAATCTGCTCGACCATATAGTCTCCCTCAACACCACTCATCATGGGCACATAGGCATATTGATAGTCGGTAAAGTTAAGCGCCAAGTTGTCAGTGAATGTGAACGCCAATTCAGACAAGTCGTTAATCTCAGCCTCTTTAATCGTTGTCCACTCAAATTCACCAACTTTGCGCCGCTTCAGCCTATAGCCAGTCACATCCTTAGCAATCTGGTCGACATTGCCCGCCGAGATGTTGTTGTCAAAGTTACAATCCATAATAGTCTCCCAATCCCAATCAGTGGGCTTTTCTGGACTGTATGGTTTTGTTACATTATTAGTCACATTGAAATGGTCATATATGCCATTCTCAATGCGCGTCTTTGTAATATGTGAGACGTTTGTAGGCATTGGGTCGATGGCGTTTCTATCTGAACAAAAATTATATCCTAATACAGCTATCAAACAATCTCACCTCTATTCTCAATCTTTAAGTCATATACATTGTTGATGCGCCGATTCCAAATGAATAGATATTCTGTGTCGGCTGGTTTGGCTATCTTATTAGAGAAGATACCATAGTAATGTTCCCATTTTGGATGCTTGGAGGCTAACTCTACCCATATATACTCATTCTCTTCACGATATATCAATGTGACAGTAGCGCCATCGTCGTTAGTGAATGTGAGAATTTTTGAGTTAGGATTAAAGTCACGCCCCCATATACCCATGGTATAATCACCAGCTATCTCGTAATTATCTTTCCATTCAACCCATGTATCAGTCTCTCTAAGGTCGACCTCTTTATCATTGATATATGTAGGAGGATATGGATTAGAATCACCCGGAATACCAATCATGTTATTCTCAATTGTGACGTAGCCATCATGGCAATTATTTGTCAGATACATGGTGGTATAGACGCGCGGCACATAGTAAACGATGTATATGCTCGTCTTACCAGATTCTACGGCTGTGCCCTCTACAGTCTGCCCCACCACCTCAATCTGATAGGTAAGCCCATCCTCAAAACCCGAAAATGTATATGCTATAACCGTAGGTACGGCCTGATTTTGTAGATATTTAGTGCCGCTTGTTGCCACTAGGCCACCCTGCGCGTCATATAAATTGAATTGATACTGTGCCAGTTGCTCAGATTGCACCTGATTGTATTGCGCCTCAAATTTAAATGAAGCATTGGGGATATTATTGCTTGCGGGCATATTAGTGAATGCCAAAGTAGGCCGAGTATAGCAATAGAATAAAATTGGGTCTGACTCAACCGATATATTGCCCTGAGCATCAATCGTTTGAATTGTCGCCTGATATCGCGTACCATTGGTTAATGTATCAGCTGATAATGTATGAATATAAGCAAACGTCGTAACTGTCTGTTTATACACCTGTTCCAGCGTTACATTATTTCTTATTGTTAATATGTTGCCTGTGACCTGAGAGCCGCCTTGTGAATAGAATCTAAATTGTTGCTCCTTGCTTGCGTCAAATGCAGCAACCGGAAATAGGCTAGGCTTGGTTAATGCCATGTCTCATCCTCCTTTCTTGTTTCAGATGTCAGCCGTTCCTGTAACGTGATACCAATAATCACCAGATGATTGTCCGCTTGGTTGAGTTGTGGATAATTGAATATCTACGCCGCCCTTAAATCCGGACAGTAAATCATCTATATATTTCTTTGTGGCTGGATTATAATCCCCCGTGGGAGTAAAAGGCGTGGTATTGTTCAACATGAGAACCAACGTCTTGAGCAATGCACCAGATTCATTTTGAACAGAGTCAACTAGCGTTTGCGGATAAATTACATCGCCAGTTGTCGCATCTGTTAATGTTACTCTTTCTGCCATTTTCTCCCTCCTTTATTATGATAATTCTTTCCATGTTCCACCTACATTCACATATGCGGCTTCTACTGACTTCCATACGCCACCAATATTGACATATGCAGAATCCATATCTTTCCAAGTACCACCGATATTAACAGGAATATTCAGTGACTGAACTTTATTGGCTGTAATGCGCACGTATCCATTTCCACTATGTCCTGTTTCGCTAGAACCGCCCGTTCCAGTAAACGATACATTACCAGCCTTCGTTACGGCATTAGATAAATAATATTCACTATTCAGCAAACAACCGGTTGGATAATTAGAAGCGGTAGATGACGTATATACATATCCCGAGCCACCGCCGCCACCTCTATCATCATCTCCTGAGCCATCTGGGTATGAACCTGAGCCGCCATACCAACCTCCGCCTCCAGCACCACCATAGCCCGAGCTGCTAGTGATACCATTTCCACCAAAGCCAAATCCGGCATATGCGCCAGTTTGAGTCGTTGTAGATGTCGATTGACTAGTTGTTTGCCATGATGAACTAGAAACGCCTGTCTGTGTACCACCGTAGCCGCCCGTACCATAATTCTCAGATGATGAGCCACCAGATTCGCCGCCACCATACATACCTGTCTTTGAGGATGCGCCATCTGAGCCACCACCACCAGCTACGATAACACGAGCATATAAGCTATCTGTGCCAATACGAATATCAGACGCACCGCCGCCGCCATTGTATGAACCGCGCTTGCCACCGCCATTGAAACCGCCATTCGTCTTTCCTGTATTACCAGCCCCACCTACATAGATATATACCGTGGTCTTTCTTTTTAATGTTAATATACCATATGATTTGCCACCCTTGCCGCCATATGTAGAACTGGACCTATAGCCGCCTTGAGCACCCCAACATTCTAGTGTATATGTACCTGGAGGTAACTGGACAGATTGCACGGAGCCAGTATATGTGTAATTGAGGACGTCGCCTGTTTTAATACTTGCCATATCCTACCTCATGCCTGATATTTTATCCATATGTCTCCTGACGAACCACCGCTTGGGTCGGATGTGGAGATAATAATGTTGCGAACTTGGCGCGTAGTATAGCTAGTATTTGTCTGAGCGACTAATGCGCCCGTCATAGTACCGCCAGATCTATTGAGTTTATTAGCAATATTTGTATTGGCTGTAGATAGTCCCGATTGCAATGTGGATATATCTGAGCTATTGGATGATACATTGCTATTAGTAGTAGCCAATGCGCTAGATGTAGCAAAGTAACTAGCATTGTGCCCCTGCAATGTATTGGCATCAATTGGCGTAGTCGCTTCTACAGGTGCTAGCGACTCGTATTTAACCAACCCATCAGGCAGGTCTACATCCACTGTAACCGCACCAGTCTTACCATTCACGCTTGTGACAGGATATGGTGGAGGGTTGGTTGAACTGTATTGCTTGACGTTGTCAACATTGCCCAAACCAATGCCGGATTTGTCTATTTGCACAACGCCGGTTTTCCCATTTACCGACTTAACAGGAATATCATCTTCTGTAATATAACCACTATCATTTGTTAGCTGACTTGTCTTAGCTGGAATACTATTTTTTACATTGTCTAATTTATCTTTGGTGACAATGGATTCATCATTGAGGTATGTGCCAATATATTTCATTGGTCAACACCCCATTATCCAATGATTACTACTCTATATGTGCCAGCCTCAAGAGTACCGGTTCCGTTAATTTTAATGGTAACCCCCCCATTGGTGGCAATTACAACATCTGCAATGACCTGTTCATTAGTTGCCACTTCATATAGTTGCACAGTTGCCGGTGTTTCTACTCCATGTGTTGCCTTAGCAATTGTCCATGAGTATACACCACCGGTGGCAGTAAGTTCACCATTTGTAGCAGTATATTTCTTAAGAATAGTTGGCATATTTTGCCAAGCTGGCGCATCAGAGCCATTAGAGACAAGATGCTGACCGGCAGTACCTCCGGTAGTAGGCGCATAGAAACTTGGGTTCTTGGTTGTCGTGCCGTTTAGTGTAATTTTATTATTGGTTGCGCCAGCTTCAATACCAGCCAGCTTGCTGAAATCATCGGCGCTCATAGCACCTGCGGTAGTAGCAGAAGCCGCACCCATCTTAATGCCAGATTCGTCAATAGATAAACCGTTGCCAGCAACAACCTTAGCAGACACAACATTAGATGCATCAATGCTAATGCCATTACCAGCCGTATAAACATCAACTAGGTCTTCAACATTTAAATAAATATGGCTCTCTGTGCCAGTCCCTGACGCAGTGTCATGTGTATTGATAACGAAATCAATATACTTAGAGTCGGCAGGTAAACCAGATGGGTCATCTTCACCAGCAGAGGTCTTGATGGACGCGCTCTTAACTAGATAGTCCTTGGGAATGTTGATAACTTCACCAGCCTTAACCCCATCCTTCTCAAGCTGATAGGATGCTAGATAGCCGCTTGTAGCTGTAGTCAACTTAGTAATGGTATATTCTGGCACGTTGACCTCTGGAATGGTGACCATGAGGCCGTCAGCAGATAGAGAGGCCGCATTGCCATTGGTTGTATCTAGCTTAATACCAACAGTGGGCTCAGTGGCCGTACCACCAATAGTAATACCACCATTGGCAGTAGCACCAACAGATGCTACTTTGCTATCTGCTGCTGTCTGTGCATTATCGGCAGCCGTCTGAGCCGCCTCGACGGCATCAGTAGTTGCCGCGCCAATAGCCGCTGGGGTAATGGCTACATTCTGCGCCGCAGTAACATGACCCGCCTCATCAACTGTAACCTGAGCCACAGAGCCAGCCGCGCCATATGTGCCAGCAGTAGCACCGCTCAGACTATGACCAATATTAACCGTCTTGCCAGAACCGTTGATGTCAACCCACTTATTACCAGACGCTACAGAGAACGTATCTGTCTTGCTTGCTGCGGCAAGGGTGGTGTCGGCAGTTGCACCAGTCACAGCTGTAGTAGCCGTACTCTGCTTCTTTACGCTGATATTAGACCATGCGTTCTGGTTGACTTCGCCACCACCAGCAACAGCGTTTTTAACAGCTGTATCAAGCGCCTTCAACGCATCTTCAAGACTCATATCAGCACTCACATAGCCATCTTCAACAGGTGTATACCCAGCTAGAGTCAGATTGACAACGTCAGTGGTTGTTACGTTTCCACTTTCATCAAGACCTGTAATGACAGCCCCAGTAGTAGAACCTTGCTGATATACAACTCCAATCGGTCCCCAACTTGTACCATCATATCTATATACAACCTTATCACCACTATTATAGTAGAACTGGCCTTCTTTTGGATTAGATGGAGCAACCGCTAGTGGTTGAAGAACGGCATTCTGAAGCTCGTTTTTCATTAAATCAATATTGGTTAAATATTTCGCCATAATAAAATTTCCTCCTAATATACATTTATATATCGACTACCTTTTAATTTAGGTAGGCTTTTCCGCTAAATGCCGATGTGAATTTACATACCACATTATTTTTATTCACATATTCAACATCGCCATACACAATATTGTTACCAGAGTCGACGATAGCTATAGATGGATATTTATTCAAGTCGTGTTGAATATCCCATGTGTCAGAAGCAATTGATTGTGTGAACACAAATGTTTTGTCGTCGCCTATACCAGAACTACTTATCAGTTTTAGTGTCCTATCTGGTTGAATAAGATAGAGGTCAGCAGATGCCTGGGTAATAACTATAATTTCTTGACCATAATGATAAATAGTATTAGAAGAGCCTATTTCTTCAGCGGTTAACGCTGCCGCCACAGCCTTGTCATAATCGTCAAAGTAGGAATTGTAATCAACCGGCATTGCCGCCGTCATGGCAAGTGGCACGCTAAAATTTAATTTTGGTAACGATTCAATAGCCATTAGGCCAACCTCCCTTCTTAAATAGTAACAGTATATTTATTTGCTACATCATTTGGTTTTGCATAATCAAGCCTATAAAGCTTATAACTAATGGCGGTATATTCATTCGCGCCAGTAACGTCTATGGTACTGCCGACAAATGCAGATGTAATGTCGGCGTTTAATCCGTTTACGTCCTTGATTGACGTAACATCACGCAACGTGGCCGGATAAGCAATAAGCACGGCCTCTGCACCGATAGGGACATTTACGGTAAATGTATTACCATTAGCTAAAGTTTTATTAGATTTTTGTTGTAAACCTCTAATAATGGAATTTGTAACATCCACCGATTTATCAGCCAATGTACCATAAAAACTATTGCGATAGCTGCTGATAGCGCCGCTTTGAGCAGACTTGCTTGATGCTGAAATTTTACCGACCTCATATTGAGCGCCTAGTGCGGTAACAGGAATCATGCCGTCACTATATGTTGCTTTAATGGTAATTCTATAATTTGAGCCATCTGGTACAGTATAGGTCGCAAATGAACCGGCCTGAGTCGCCCTTGTTTCAGCAGTCACGTTGTTTGTCACTTGCCATTCTGTGACAGATACGCCAGTTGGAGTTGGCCCGTATTCATATTTACCAGCGTTGAATGAACCGCTATATTGAGGCGTAACAACCGTGCCAACTTCATAAGCTCTAGCTGTTGGACTTGTAATGCCAACACTTGGTTGTGTGATAACAGGATTTTTATCCTCACTATAAGCATCAAGCAACAACTCTTTTAAGCTCTTTCCATCTGATGGAATAGTGACCTTACCGCCACTTGGTTCATATTTACCAAATTGCTCGGTAAATACCATATCACCATCAAACATAACTTTATCAGCTAAAATAGTGTCAATAGAGCTGCCGCCTTCAATATGAACCCACAACTTGCCATCGACATCTATACCAACGGGCACAGTCTGTTCCTCTGTTTTAGCCTCGGCTTTAATGCCGCCCAACGTCTCGGCAGTTGCCACTGGCAATTCATACTGCTTTGGAATATCTATTTTTACATTGCCAATCTGACCATTGACAGATTTCACAGGGGCGGTCTCGATAGTAACATAGCCAGCATCGTTTTCCAATTGGCTAATCTTAGTCGGCATATCAACCGTCTTTACATAGCCATCTAGTGCCGATTCGTTGATAAAATTACTATCGTTTTCTAGCTGACTAGTCTTGGTTGGTAATTCTGCCTTTGTCGCATAATCAGATAATGCTTCATTCGTAATATACTTAGAATCGTTGTTTAATTCGCTAACATTGGTTGGGACTATAATGTTGACCTTTTTGTTGACGATATCCTGAGTTTCGCCATTAACTTGGATTGCGTCAATTTTACCACCATTGGCTTCTACATAAGAAGGAATACCACCAGCATCTTTTACCACACCACTAGGGTCATACACCGATTGTAGCATATCGCCACCACTCATAGATGCAATAGCATCTGAAACGGCCTTTTCGCTTGGTATCTTATCTGCGCTAGCACCTAGTAATTGACTAATTGCATCAGGAGCAATATAATCAATTCCTGCCTCTGCTTGAGAAACAGCGCCGGTTTCATCGCCTTTGAGCAATCCATTAACATTGATAACATCCTGCTTTTTATTAAGGGCGGCTTGTGTCTGTATAGAGATAGGTTTATCAGCATCTGATGTATTATTGACGTTATTCAGCCCAATCGTATCCTTACTAATAACTATCTGTACTACCTTATCAATTATAGGTTGTTCTATGCTATTAACTTCAATCTTGTCAATTTTGCTTTCGCTACTACCACCTTGCACATCTGCCCAATATGATTTTTCGCCATCATTAGTTAGATATTTTCCATTAGTGGATTCATCGATGTCTGGGAGGCTGCCATCTGGGATAGGTTTATCGCTCTGCTCGTATTGGTGAGTATCTGGATTCCATATCATCCAATACCCATTCGGTCCGGGATAAGGAGGATTGTTGTTAATTTCTGTAATGTTTTGTTCGATTTGATAAAATTCACTAGGGGTATCGACGTATGTCGACCCTGGCTCAACGCTATACTCTACCCACGCATTAAATGTGTCGCTGTGTTGGATTTTATTCCCATTGATGGCTCTTAGTTGCATAATATAGCGCCCGTTAAATGGAAGCATATCTGTAGTCAATTGTGCAGTACAGATATTACCCGTTCTATTTAAGTTTATAATATTATATAATGTCTTGCCAGAACAATCTTTACGCGCGTATTGTATGTCTAGTTTATATTGCCATGATTCGTCAGTATCAACTTCAACCGTAATATTATCAACCAAGTTGTTTTTCTGAAATGCAAATGTTTGCACATCTTGTGTCACTTTGGTTCCAATTAACTTTAAATTCAAATTATATCACCTCCACATCATTTCCATACTAATCGCCCATCGCTATCCACGGACAATGTTTTCCCAGCATCATCTTTTGTGTAAGCTGGCAATGGTACAACAATAAATGCCTGATTCATTGAGCCGTTTGGGCAAAATACCCTATAGCTTTTATTGGTACTAGGAGTCGCCCCATAATATGTCACACCACTATGCGTCTTACCATTCACTTTAACTGAACAGGTATAATCATCCGCTACAGAGGTGACAATGGCCGTATATATTTTTACTGAATCTTTAACTGCATTTTGAGCCAAGATATCAATGGATTGTAATAATTCTTCGCTAGATAACACTAAATCACCTCTTTATGATAATCATGGTGAGCGGATATAACTCAACCCACCATGATGTAATATTATATTAACTACGTCTTGTTACATATTGTTGCGCCAATTCTCTAAGTCCGCTTACGAACGACTGAGCATCGCGCACATTGGGCAACGTGACATTGCTAATATTTAGCGTCTGCGCCCAACTCTGCGCCTTCTGGGCTAACGATGTCAGCATATCACTAGGTGTCATAGAACCCCAGCGCCATAAATTATCTGTGATACTATTTGGCAAGATACCGTCGCCTTGATTGAGGACTCTAAGCTCTGGGCCATTTTCACCAACCAGAGATAACCCGCCACTTGCTGATTTTGTACCACTGGCATAACCGGTTGCACCAGATTTTTTTAACTCTGAGGCAAGATTAAGGATATAGCCCTTTGTCACATCAGATAATTCGTCGCTATCATATAATTTTTGTAATTGGTCTTTTGTAACAGAGCCTTCAAATATCTTGTTATATAGAGCTTGGTCTGCCTTGCTATATCCATCAAACGTAAGACCAGACGCAACATTATATTCAGCCGCTTCAAGGTCTGGATTTTCTACAGTATACCTATCACTGCCATCGCTGTCATACGCTAAATGTTGACGCTCAAAGTCGCTTGCAGATGTAGCATATCCAGTGTTACCGCTATCCCACGCTTCTCGATATAGATCTTCATTGGATTTCCAACTATCAATACTCGATGCGTCAGTACCAAAATATTTAGAGGCCGCCTCCGTACCATATGCCTCTTTGTACTCTTTAATCATCTCAAGCTTGGCATCGCGCAAGTCCGCCCAATACGCCGCCTCTGCTTGGGACTCAGCGTTCTTTATCTTTTCACCAAAATCAGTGTCGACGCCCCATTTTCTTACATTCTCTTCACGAATTTGCTTCTTGAGAGCCGCTTTTTTTTCAGCGCGTTTTTCAGCTGCTTCTTGTTCTGCTCGATAAGCTGCCAGAATCTGAGAATATGCCGCACCTGGTTGCATCGCATCGCCAAATATATCATAAAGCCCGGCATCGTCCATGCCCTCAAATAGAGAGCCGCCAATTTTTTCGCCAAGATAGCCCATCAGGTGATCGCGCAATGCCTCACCATATCCTAAAACATCTGCGTTTTCTTTTGAGAAATAATCAGTGAAGAATGACGATGATTCATTGCCAATCATATTCATCAATGACTGAATCTGGCTTTGCTCAACATCTCTATATGTCTCTTGATAATCGGCTTGAGCGCTAGATATTGCGTCAGCATCTTGCATATATTGGAATCGCCCTTCGCTATATACAAGCATACGGCGTTGTTTGGCTCTTTCTAGCGCCTCTAGCTTTTCTTCAAGGGCAATCTTATCCTCAAGCAACTTGTTCTGCCACTCATATTCATTGGATACTTCTTCGGCTACATCTTTTTCAGCGGCGGCATTTTTAAGCGCATCTTGGACGGCTTGCTCATATTGCTCTTGGTCATAGTCATATTCGGCACGAAGAGTGTCCCAAGCTGATTCGTATCCGCTAACAATGTCTTCGGCACTTAAAGCACCACTTTTATAAGCTTCGCTAATTTCAACACGATGCCCCGTAGCCGAATCCATTGCGACAACATTGAGCGTTTGTAACTTTTTGCCTTGCTTGATCATCTGCTTCAGACTACTGGTAGCTTCGTCTACGCTACTTGAGACAGAGCTAAAACCGTCAGCCAGACTACTTACCAATTCGCTACTATCGCCCAATGCACTCTGCAATTTTTGATACAGCTCTTCAATGGTATAATTACCCTTTTGAGCAATCTGATTAAATAGGTCTTCAAGCACCGCTAGGAATTGAGCAAATTCAGCCTCGGCAGCTTTATATTGTTCGCTTGTTTCATCAAACCCTTGTTGCTTGAGTTGAGACAGATAATCCTGATAGGATTGATATATAGTGGCTACTTCTGATAGGGTCGACTGTAAATCAGATTTACTAATGTCTGGGTCAATCAGCTTGAGACGTGTTGATTCATCAGTCAGATATTCGCGCAGTTCTTCAATCGTGTTGATGGTTTGGGCTTTGACTTCTTCTTGGTCGGATTTGGTCGAGGATGAACTGCCACCGCCACCAGAAGACGATGAGACAAAAGACGATATCTGCTCAAGTTGCTCTTGATATTTCTTTTGCTCTATTTGATATTTCTCTTGTCCAGCCTTATAAGCATAGTCCTGCAACCATTTTTTATATGCTGCGGGGTCGCTTTCTACGCTCTTCTTATACTTTTCTTGATAGGTGCGACGAAGATTTTTTGATAATTCTGTATCACTAATTCCAATTCCAACACCAGCAGCGGACATCATACTTGATATTTGAGAAGTCGTTATTGATGCCGCTTGACCGACTGAATATATTTGGTTAATTAGGTTTTGGAAGTTTGCTTGAGACTGCGCTTGTTGGGCTTGAATAAATGACTGTGCCATGTCTGCCATAGAGCCATTCGTCGACAAAGCATAACTGGCAGTATCGGTAAGCTGACCATTGGTATCAAATAACGATTTAACAAGATTCTCAGTTGCACCAGATGCTCCTGCTGTTGCAGCTTCATAATTCGCAAGTATGTTATTGTATTGCTCAAAAGCGCCCACTGATTCTTCTGCGGCTGTGCCTAGCTCTCGAATGTTCTGAGTTTGAGTCCCACCAATTTCAGCAATGGCTTCGTAGCCGTTTACAAACTTCTGTTGTGCTTCATTCAGCGTTCCAAGCCCAATAAGGTATAAATACTCAGCTTCATTAGCATTCATATAGGCATCACGTTGCTCTAATACTGCATCTGATACCTCACCGGATTTACTTGCTGTTTCAGCCAAATCGAGCATGAGTTGTCCCTGAGTGGACTGATACTCAGACGCAGATACCGTGGTAGAATCAAATGTATAATGCAGAGCTTCAAGATTCTGTTTAAGGAAATCAATGGCTTTGGCAGCACGTTCACCATCATCGGTTAGCTCAGATAGTTCATTCATCTGTTCCCTTGTTAGAGTTACGTCATTTTCTTCAGCGAGTTTGGTTACAGCTTCCGTGGTTGTCGCATATCTACCAATTTCTTTTGATTCAACGCCATATTTGCCTTGATAGTATTGTCCAACTGTAACGCCGGTTTCTCTGTCTGCGCCATATGCCGCAGCCCCTGCCTCATCAGCTTGCGCCTTTCTCGCACGTTCAAGCTGATTATAATATTCAATAAGCGTCTTAACCTCAGCTTGTTCATCACGCCACTGTTGGTCTCGGTCATCCTCTGGCACGGCGTTAAGGTCTTCTAGCTTTTGCTTTAGCTCTTCTAGCTTGTCTGCCGCGCCATCTGCTTCTTCTTTAAGCGACTCATAGTTATTAACTAGATTCTCAAATTTTTTGGCTTCTTGGGCTTCTTCAAATGCCTTATACGCCTCTATACATCCGATAATAGCAGCTGAGATGGCAAGTATAATTGGCAGGGCTACACTAGCTCCCCCACCAACTGCTGCAATCGCCTCGCCAAAAGTACCCGCTCCACCGGCCGCTAATTTAATAGCTGTGCCCAAGTTGGTAAACTGTTTGCCAATGGTTGGCAAAATTTTACTCACATGAAGCAAGCTCTCAATGCCCCAACTAGCACCGCCAAGTAATCCTACTTTAGTTACAAATTGACCAAAGTCTGTATTGGCAACCTTGAGCATTGTTTGACCGAGATTTAAGAATCCAGTTATAACCTGTTTATCAATGACATTGTTTGCTAGATCTTGAAACTCAGCTTTAAGCTCTGAGGTTTGATATTCGAGTGAGGATTGATACGCTTCGTTCTCGCGCATTGCCGAACCTGCGGAATTCAGTGCGGTTGCGGTCGCTTTTGCCGCCGTGTCGAAATTTGAAAGAATAGCAGCAAGATTCTGTGACTGGTTAGCACCCGCTTGCTGATTCAGATAATACGCCTGTTCATTCTTTGTTAACGTCGGCCAAATTTCGGAAACGTCTGTTAATACATCGTATAGACTACGAAGTTGTCCCTCTTGGTCAAGAATCGCAATCCCATGCTCTTGGTACCATTCTGTTAACGCTTGCCCCGTAGACGATGATTCATCGATAACTTGGTTCAGGCGAGATTGCACAGACACAAGTGCGCGAGATACCTTGCTTGCATTTCGTGTCACCTCAACGCCAGCCGTCAGAAGACCAAGACTTTCTTCAAATGAATTGTTGCCAACCGCCAACGCCGAGGACATATTACCAAGATTCTTGGCTAATTGCCCAGATGACACAGCATAGGAGTTACTTACAGCGTTGACCGCATCGATGATATGCTCTGCGTCATCAGCCTCAATATTAAATGCCTTCATTTGGGCAATAATAAAGTCGGCTGATTCACTTGCGCTTATTGCCTCATCGCTGACATTCTGGAATGTAGTAGCCACCTTTGCCAGTGTTGCTGAATCGCTATCATTAAAGCTATTTTTTCTGAAGCTTGTTGCAGCTTCAACCATTTCCGACGGTTATAAATTATCTAATATATCCCCAATCATTATCATATTTATCTTGGGCTTTTACTTGTGCTATATCACGCCGCTTTTCTTCTTCATCTTGTTTGCGCTCTTCCGGCGTTCTATCGCCCGGCTTTGCATATCTTGGTACACAACATTTATATGTAAACCAACAGAAGAAAATGAGCCAAATAATAATAGCCGATGTGTATACGCTCTCCATTACAATCTCCCCCATGTATCATCCTTGGTTGTTTCAACTTCTGCCACATTGTCATCGATAATCTCAGGTACATCATCACCACTGTTGAATAATCGCCTAAACAGACAGACAATTGGTTGAAATAAAGCCTGTAAAATAATGATGGCGAGCCAACCAAGACAATAAATAGTGCCGCAAAAAATAACGATAGACATTGTAATCATGCTAGATACCTCTTCTCTCTATCAAGTATCTATACCATAGCATATATCAGATAATTTGTCAAGGGGTTTTCAATCCCTTCCTGAATAATTCTTCACCCTATATATTTTGGAGGGCCGCCCTGTATATTCGATTGACACATCCCTCATCAGGACTTCGTGCCCAATCTGCCCTTTTGTCACGAATTTTATACATTATTCGTGACAGATTCTTTAGAGCTTTTACCCATGGAATCATCCTTATCGTCTTTCTGCTTTCGCACAAATTCATTGTAAATAATGAATAATTCACACTCAGGCATATCTCATCCTCATGTTGTAGTGATAAGGCTCTTGAGGCTTTCAAGGGTTTAGGGGCTGTTCTCTATGCCGCTTTTCCATCGCGACATACCGGCTCAGACCGATTTGGTTTACCGGTGCGGCCAACTGTTTGACCGATTTTGGTTAATTTGTCTACATAATTGTCAAGTTCAGAGCCAGACAGCTCGGAGACTTTACGAAACTCTGTAAGTGCATCATCAAGTTCATAGACCTGACCAACCATACTTCTAATGACATCTGAGAATTTACTAAATACCTCATTTGCCACGTTGAACGTCATTTGCAGGTCTTCACCAGAATCGTTGAGCCGCTTAGTAGCATCGGTCGCCTCATTGGCGTTCTTAGCTACCTTGTCTAGCCCATCTGCTCCAACCTTGAAGTTGATTTGCATATCCTTGCTATTTTGGATTTGCTTTAATTGCTTCTTTATACTCTCTTCTTGAAGCTGAACATCGACCAGAATCGAGTAGTTTGAGTTACTTCCAGCCATTCATCACACTCCCTTTTTTATTTGTGAGTAGGCTATAAGAATAGACTCTGCGATATCATCATCATTGAGCCTACTTTTTGGCTTCACCCATCTTAGATTAAGCCCAAATTTTTCGTTAGCCGTCAGTACGGCCTTCTCCTTCATCGCATCTCGCTTTGTGCCCATCTTTGAGCCATCAAACAAGCCAATATCGCTGCGCCATTGAGACGGTAATAAAAAATGAACTGGCACATTATAATGTGTGGCAATACTGAGTATATATCCCTGTACCGCCCCAAGCAACACAAGTGTCTGCATCTGTTTGCCCATCAAAGGAACATCCTCAATATAAATACAGGACGGTTTATATTGCTTGATAATCGCCTCGATTTCTTCGCCCTCTTCTTCAAGTCGCTCACGCCAATGCAGGCCTTTTGATGGCTTGACCGCGCCATGATAAATAAGCTTGTCATCTTCAAATACGGCAATTCCAGTACAGGTAGAAGATGCGTCTATTCCCATATATCTCATATCTAGTCCACCTTGGTTGTGGTGACCTCTATAGCCTTATTGTGCATCTGCACTTTAAGCCCAGCCGCCTCCAACCCTTCTTTCATCCATTGTTTCATCTTACGTCTACCTATGCGCTTATTTAATTCAGCCCATGCATCACGTTGCTTACGAAATGCGCCATCCCCAAAAAATGAACCGGTTGCGCCATTGTATATCAGTTCGGCTAAATATGGTCGCGCATCCTGCCCATAAAAATCGCCACCTACGCCAATATGCTGTGCATAATTAGATGATTGCGGGTCGGTGCTACCAATGCTCATTTTTTCGGGCTTGTATTCAAATGTGCCACGGCTCGTTCGCTCGTTCAGTGCTTTGGTTGTACCAGCGCCCCATGCTCCATAGAAATCGCCAGTACGATTATATTCTTCTGGGCTATATGCCATATAGACCACATCATGAATAGCGCCAATATTCTCATCATATATTTTATCTATAACATAATTTATCGCTTTCATAATGGGGCTACGCAACATAGCTAGGACTTCTTTATCATTTCTTGCTTGAGGCAAGTTTCATCACCTCATCGACCTTATTGCTGAATCGTGGCATTTCTCTTGCAATCTGAGTAATGGACTTCTGTAGCGATTCCTCATATTTAATAGCGTCATATAGTTGGAAGATATTCTCAATCCGCGCCTGTACCTCTTCAATAACGCCGGTCTTGAGCCAATAATCATGGTCGTGCGCCTCAATCTCTTCCTTCTTCAAGTCGGTCGCGAAATAGAGGATACACATATCAATACTCTGCTGTCTAGCCGCCCATGAATCCAGCTTTTTTAGTCCATCAACAATAGACTGAATCTGGCTATATGTCAGGTACGGATTGACCTTGATGCCGTATTCCTTAATCTCTACTGGTTCTTTACTCATAATATTTTCCTTCATTGTTCCTTATTCTCCTTTACTACCTTATATGTTCCTTTATATTTCCTTAGTTCTACATTGTCAGGGATGTAGCCATACGGGTTCTTTACCTTGATGACTTTGTCATCAACCTGAACATATAGATATCCATGTCTCTCAAACTGGACATTGCCGGTTGGCGCGGTCTTAATTGGACAATTAGCCATATACGCTAGGGGCTTCCAGATATGATGCTCTAAGCAACGCCGCACATGAGGACAAATAGGGTTACCGCTTTGCTTATCACAAGTCGGTACTTTCTCATAATTAACCACATTGCAATATGGGCAATCCATTATTTCTCACCTCGTAATAAAATGGGGAAAGATATTGCTATCTCTCCCCATTAGGAATAATCAAATTAGCCGGTTGCAGTAACCTCGAAATAACCAACGACAGGAACGCCACCATCAGCGCCCTTGAGCGTTGCAGAGATATGAGCCGTGCCAGCCGCCTTAGCGGTCACAACACCCTTAGCGTCAACAGATGCATAGGTGTCGCCATCTTCAACCGCAAAGGTAAAGTTGGAGTTGTCCATAATCTTAGGCGCTTTATTGCCATCAAACAGGACATAGCAAACAGCGGTCTGAGTACCCTGAGCGGCTAGAGACATGTCAGCGTCCTCAAATGCAATAGCCTTGACTTCGTTCTGCCACTTTGCACCAAAGATTTCTTCGGTCATAGTGCCATAGTAGGACTCGGATTCGCAAGAATCGGTGTTGTCAACTGCTAGAGCAGAGCCAGACAGAGAAACAGTGGCTGCGGAAGTTGCGGTCAAATTGAGGTCTTGAGCACCATCAAGCTGTAGTCTGGGAATATCAGTAATCAGACGGCCAATCTTCGTTGCATTGTTCGTGGTGGAAATATCTGCATTAAACAGGTCGTTCAGAATGATGACGTGAAGCTCATCAGGGACGTAGTCAACAGGAATAATGATGCTATCTGCATTGGCGTTCTGATAGAAATACATAACACAATACTTCTCACCAGCCTGTGCATTAGGAATAGCCATAGTATAAGTGCCAGTAGATTCAGTGATAGTACCAACAGAATAGTCGGCTTCACCGGGTTTACGATACCAGCCGATTAGAGAGCCTGCAACTGTGGACGGGGACTGTGGTAGAGTGACCTGACCAGCCGTAGCAACGGTAAGCTCATTCTGATAAACACCAAGACCGCCTTTGGTTAGGTCAACGCCTAGATTAGCGGCAATATACTCAAGCTTGAAGCAAGAGTCAGTAATCTGAACAGTAAGACCGGAATCATGGTAATATTTACCGATTAGTGCATTGCCTATTATATTTTATACCAAAAAAAATGGTATAAAATATTTTGTATTCATATTGGGTCGCAACGCCAATATCGACTTACTATCACTAGCAGTCTGCTCATGTTTTCACATGAGAGTAGAATATATGTTCACCCTATTTAATAGGGGTCGGATTTTTCCTCCTCCATACGCTTGAGGTTCTACTTCTCCCACAAGGAGATATTCGTTGAAAGTTTCCCATGTATATTACATCATATTACTATAAATATGTCAATATATTTAGGGATTTCTCTGCTAAACACCCATTTTTATCGGCATAGACTATTTAGGATTTGACCATGTAGTCATCCCACAACTTTTTTCTACTTTCGCAACCATTCAGCTTGTCGTTTCCAACTACTGTTTAGGTGTGTGGGCTTTAGGGATTCAAAGCATTTAACCCGAAGTCATACGCTGATTACTCAACGTAGAGAGCAATTATTACCCTTGCCACCTCTGATTTCCTCTGAAGAAATAGTGAAGCCGAAGGTGCTTTCGGTCAAAGTCTTAGCGAAGCCAATGATATTCTGACCTTTTAGGAGAATAGCATCGCCAACGCCAGCTAGGAATTTTCTCATATAGAATTTCCTCCTTATTTATTTACAATATTGTTTATATTCGCAATCGTATTGGGGTCGGCTTGTTTTACCTTGCCATCTCCACCCATAGATTTATTGTAGGATTCAACAGATGTAATATATCCGTCAAACTTATCTTTCTTCTTCTTGTATATCCAATGCTCAAGCTCTTTGGCTTTACCGGCATATAGCATGATTGGACGCAAGGTTGTGAACTCAACCTCACCTGCACATTCTTCAAACAGTAACTGTAATGACCGCATGGAATATTGCATAAGTACCCGTTTACCAATACCGCAATGAGCCGTGATAATAGCCATACGCCGCTCTAACGTCGGCACGTCAATACCCTTGCTTTTCAATCTGTCAACATCGGCCATTGCCTTTTTCAAGTCTGGGTCAATATATGTATCGTCATAATGCGCTATATTCTGATATAATATAACCCGTTTGATATCATCGAATTGCTTGCCTGTAATCTCGAATGAATCATCGGGAGCAACTAGGCTGATTTTCTTCTTTTCATTCATCTTGATTTTCCAATCTGGCATACCAAGACACAATTTCATGATATTACAGAATTTATCTAGCCCTATCTTTGATTGGTCTGTTGGCAACATGACCTTGAATAAAAAATCAAGATAGCTCATCTGAATTATCTCAACGGAATTGAGCGCATTTTTATCTATTTGAAGAATATCACAACTTGACAAAAAGACCTCACTATCATATACTGATATAGGCGTGATATCTATATGTGTCGTGTCAGATAGCTTATATGGCACTGGCTTATCGAAATAAAAATATGCCTTCTCAAGGACGGCTATATCAATCGCCACAACTAGTCTCCTTGCCAGCATCACCTACATTGACAGCCATATAGAGCTGTACACCTGTAAAGGTCTTATTATTGCCAATGGTTGACCGCGCCGCGCTATATCGGCTCATATCATCTAGGAACATGAGCTTGCCAACGCCGCCTACATCTACACCATTAAGTAAGTATAAAATGCAATGAATGAACAAATCTCCGCGATTGACAGGAATACCGTCATAGTCAACTAGGCTCATCTGACCGCCATATAGGCAATCAAACGCATAGACTACTGTGCTAGTATATAACTCAGAGGCATGGATATAATATTGGTAAATCTTAACAATCTGCTTAGATTCAGCCATAGCGTCCTCAATTAGATTAGTCAGAAATACGTTGTAATTATCCTGCTTGCCCTGCGCCCACACCAGTTGCATCTTCTGCTTGAATGTAAGTGACTCATGGCTCAGCGCCTTATAGTCCTTATATGCCAGCATCTTCCAGAAAATATCAGCCATAGGGTCGGTCGATTTGGCTAGGTACACCATGATATTATATGGTATGCTTGGTAGCCTTGACAATGAATTGTACATCTAGCCGCCCTCCTTTAGCCCATCGGGAACGGCTCATTCTCATCCATAGGATAATCAATCGAGCTATTGTCTGCTAGTTGATTCTCAATGTCATCACCAGCATGAGCCTCATCAAGATATAGGTCAAGATAAAGCAATGTTGGCTTTGACATACCCGCCGTATTGATTGCGTTCTGACAGGATAGCAACTTGAATGGTCTGCCACCCAGAATATAACGCGTATTTAACTTGAATAGCCTATACACATCATCATTACCCTGCACCATAACGACCGCATGGTTATTTGGCGTGGTGATAGGTGTACTAACTTGTGCAGATGGGCTAGCCATGTCATAATCAACAATGACAGGAATGCTAAAGATAGTATCGCCGTCTTTGATACGCATGACATTGTTACAACGACGCACACCTACCGCTTTAGGTAGGCCATCAAAGATACCAGAATCGTGAACCAACCACACATCGTTTGAGAATCTATAATATAAACCTCTGTCAACAACATGGTTGATATCCTTGAAGATAAACTGTAGAAAATCTCTAGTATCCTTCAAACCGGTGCTTGTAGTAGCCACAGTTGGCTTCACCCACGCCTCAATACAATTATATTCATCAGAGCCAATCGCCGCTTGTTCCAGCAATGCGCCGCCATTCTCAGGCGTTTTAGCTGAGGTATCTTGCCACTGTGCGTTTATAAATTCTTGCGTCAAATCACGGTAATAATCGTTGGGGTCAGGTTGGTAATTAAACATCTCATACGCCATGTCAATCACCAATCCTTTCTATCTTATTGGTCATACGCAAGACGCATGAACGAATAATCGGATGGGTAAGCTCAAGCCCCATTTTGCTAAGACCGGCCAACGTATCGGCAACTTCGCCATCGACCGCCCTAAATCGCACAGATAGCCGCTCACAATATGTTGTATAGTCAGCTTCGTCAATACTAGGGTCGGCGCTGGTTAGGTCTTCAAATAGCAATAATACTTTATATAAAGCATGGATTTTTTCTTGTTTATCTGTTCTACTCATATATCCACCCCTTTAATAATCATAGGAGGATAGATATAAGAGCTGGTATTTGTCGTGAATGAGCCTATCTACATCTTCTTCGAGCTTATCAATGACGTTCTGTTTTTCCTTGAAATTCTGTGAGGATACGCCATCCATCTGAAAAGATGATGGAACTTTAAGTTTCTGTGCAATCTGAGATGCTACGTCCGTCTCGCCGCGCCACCAGTTGATAACCCAATAATCGGCAAGAATCTGAATCTCTAAATTTGTTAAGTCTGCGTCAAATTGTCTAAGCTCTAAATCGTATGTCAGGGTTTGCTCACATTCTATAAACTTTGCCGCAGAACTAATAACCCAACCATCTATCTTGTCATGAAACATATCAATGCTTGCATCATATAGCTTGCGCAGTTTATAGTCATCAATTACACTTAATGCTCTTTCACCAATAACATCAAATGATGTTGCCATAATTTATCACTCCTCATTATCTAGTGAGGTGATACACATTAAATCTCTACCGCATAGTTCCCCAAGCTGTGTAAGGATGTTTGCGTCCACATATTCCCCACGCGCCCGCTTTGCTACAATCGTGTCGACAATAATTTTCTTCTGCGCATCGCTTGCAGTCTTGTAGGCATCTGTCACATATTTATAATCATGATTAAGAAGCTCGACCATCTGCTTATTAGAAAGCAGGTTATCATAAATTGGCTGAAGTTGATGTTCTTCGACATACTGTGCGTCAGCGATGTAAACACATCCTGAACGAATAGCATTCGCCATATTGTTGACGATAATATTGGCTTCCGTCTCCGAGAAATCGCGGTCATTGAACTGCCCATCAATTTCCCATAGAGACGTACCCTTTAGAATCAGCTTACCAGTACACATATTAACAAACTTAATCTTGCGATTATCGACCGGCTTTGTAGATGTTACAGCATTGCTCTGTGCTTGCATAAGAACCTGCATCTGAGCCATCATTTCTTCTATGCGCTTCTGTTGTTCTGCAAGCTGCGCCCTTAGCTGTTCCTTCTCTGTATCAACAACAGGGGCGGCTTCTTTCTTTGTGGTCGTCTTTGGTGCTGTTGTAGATTTAGTACTTGTAGTATTTGCCATTCCTTTTATTTTCCTTTCTTATTTCCGTTATAAATAGAGAGGGGCTATTAACCCCTCTCAAAAATATGATTAGTCGGTGATATTGTACACGCCAGCTTTTGCTGCGGAGGCATATACAAAGTCCCATTCCTTACGATAAGTAAAGTTGGAAGTAATGTCGGCGTTGTCGAAATGCTGGTTGGTATTAGTCATGGCATTGGACATAACGCCCTTAATTAGCTTGTCAGCAGATGCAGAAACAACATAAATCTTGTTAGCATCAAGGACTAGCTTACCAGTAGAATCAACAGCGTTGCGGAGACGCATAACGTCATAACCAACAATGTCCTTGAGCAGCTCAATACGACCGCCCTCACTGCCAACATTTACACGATAGCCAAGAGTGGAATCAGGTAGAACCTTCATAAGAGCAGTAGCAGAGCCAACGATAGTAGCGGGAGCGCCACCGTTACGAGCCTCAACAAGTTCACACATAGTAACTAGCTTACCAAGGTCGATTGCACCGGTAACATTGAGGTCGCCAGCGGGAATTGCCTCAAGACCAGTGTTGAGAGCGCCAATAGCGTCCTTATACATAGCGGACTCAACAGAAGTAAGTAGCCAACCCATGAAATCAGCAATATTGTCCATATCGGCTAGGACACGGAATAGGTCACTGAAGATAGTGACAATATGACCCTTAGGTGCGACAGTAATGTCGGATGCACCCTTCTTCTGACGGAGGGTAGTGCGCTGACCACGACCATCAAGAGAAACAGTATAGAAGCTGCCGGGTAGAATCTTAAACTTGGTAATATCGCCAAAGTTCTGTAGACGGAAATCAGCAAATAGATTGAACTGAGGAAGGATGCTGATAGGAAGAATTGCATTGATAGTTCTATCAACAATAGCAAAAGCTGCCCACTGAACGTTTGGATTGTTCAGCCAAGCAGAGATTTCATTACCAGAGCGAGAAACGCCAGACTTGCGCTCAACCTCTGCCAGGAAAGCCTCTTGGAGTAGAGCCTTATTCTCAACACTCTGCTTCTTATCGCAGAAGTAGGACATAGAGCCTTCATAAAATTCAGTGTTACCAGCGGCAAACTGAACGAGTTCTTTATTCATTAGCATATTATTCTTTCTCCTTTACAATAATTAGTTTCCCGCTTAGTTCTTGATACAACGAAGGATGACGGTCTTAACCTCATCCTGACCACAAGTAATAGAACCAAAGCCCTCAACTACAAAGTATGCACCGGCAGCTGGAGCATCCTGGACAGGAGCAGCGTACTTGCCATCGGCCGCAGGAGAAACAAACTTGCCAACATCAGCCGCAACAGGTAGAGTGCCCCCAAATGCAACGGTATCAACCTCCAAAGTGTCAACCTGTGCAAGAATATCCTTTACATCAACTGGGTCGCCAGCGACATTATAGAAATAGCGGCGGTCGTTATGAATCTGCATCTCAAGAGTTCCACCGACTTCGGGAGAAGCAACAAGTAGAACGTGCTCTGCATTTGCAGTGGCGGGAGTTAGTGCATAATGATAACTGGTAACAGTACCATCAGTAGCCTGTTCCATCTTACCGATAGTAACAAGAGTACCGTTATCAAGATTGACGGATGCCACACCAACCTTATTCATTGCATCAACATTGGTGCAGGACATACCCATAGTATTGACTAGACCATGAAAAGCCATAATATATAATCTCCTTTTTTTTATTAAATATTCTCAGATTTTCTCTTTAGGCGAGTCCAAACGTCCTCATCTTCGCGATTTGCCTTAGCGATAGGAGCCGCAAAGCGGAACAGCCCATCATTATTTTTCTTTACATTTTTCTTAACAGCAGAGAAACAAACGGCCTTAGCCTTATTTGTCCAGCCATCAAGTTCGCTCATCTTGCAAGCCATGCCTTCCTCGCGCGTTTCTTTATACTGCTCGTCAGACATAAACTCCTTGCATTCAGCCATGGTGGATTCAACGGTCGCGGCTTTGCGCTGTTCCTCTACCTCTGCCTTAAACTTGCGCAGTTCTTCTAGTTCTGCGTCCTTCTCCATGATAATATTGTCACGGGATTCAATGTCCTTCTCAAGCTCAGCCATCTTGGCCTTTAGCTCGTCACAGGATAGCTCTTCTTCGTGCTCATCATCATCGTCATCATGGTCGGGTTCATCATTATCTTCCTTGGATTCACCCTCATCCTCAGATAGACGATATTCGGCAACGTTCTCAGGCTCGGCAAATTTCTTGATATTATCAGTCTCGGTAAATTCCTGCTTAACCTCGACAACCTCATCTGCAAGAGTAAGGCCATCCTCAGTCAGACTAAAATCGAGCCGATATAGCTTCTTGGCATCATCAATAAGGATAGCAAACTTCTTATTGTCCTCCTCATAAATGCCATGAATGCCATAATCCCAATTACGGGCTTCACGCATAGCAGAGTATAGTCTGCCCCACATATCGCCAATATCAACTGCGCTAAATTCAATTTCAGCCATTTTCTTGTCCTCCTTTCTTTCAGAATCATCATCAAGGTCTAATTTCTTATAAATAGCCTCAATTTTATTTACAACCTCAGCCTCATCATTCTGCTTTGCATATGCTAGAGCCGATGATAGAGCCTTGGTTGAATAACGCCATTCACCGTCATATAATCCCATGACGGGATAACCTAGCTTGGTCACCTCTCTATCTTCCCAACCTTCCTCAAGTCTGAGGCAAACCTTGGGTGCTAGAGTCTTATAATTTTTCTCTTTGACCAAATTTTTCTTTGCTTCGTCACCATCCCATTCACCTGTATATACAGCATCCTTGGATGTATTGATAGGATGGTTTACGTATTTTTCAGCCATTGATTGTTTCCTTTCTTCGACGAAGTTCTTGGGTTGCGATAGAGAATCGGACTTGGCAAAATATGCCTCAGCCTCCTCAGCAGAGAATCGCACCATTTTAATATCTGCATCAGGACAACTTCCGGCTACGGTTTTTCCGAGCACAGTCAGCGCGTAGAGGTCTAGCGATAATACCTTGCCCTCGTCTTTATCGTCTTCTACATTTACAGTCATCTCAACAGAACTATTGCGAAGATTATCAAACTCAAAGATATCGTTTAATTCCTTGCCGTATCGTTTACTTACAACGGCATATGCATATGCCTTGGTAATGCCATCTTCTTCAACAAACTCAACCTCTTGTTCGCGAGGGAAATACCCGTACTGAATTTCCGTGGGGAGATGCGTAGTTGCATCCCCATTCTCAATCTTGGCTACAAGCATAGAACCAAGAATGGACGGAGCGTCGCGCCGCAATACCTCATCACCAATATCTAAATGATGAGAGTTTTTAGCGGTGCTTAAAAAACAACACTTAAATACGGTAAACTTATGCTCTGGGTAAGCATCACACCAATCAGGATATTCGACAACATCTTCAAGCTCAAATTTTACATTTTTCTCCAATCATCTTCCTCCTTTCTTCAAGGATATAATGAGATATTCATCCCATTTGCGGTGGCCCAAAGAGCACAATGCCCAAGCCATCTATATGGTTAATTGATATCCTGAGAATCTACTCCGGTATAATCAACAGACCACGTTTTCATTTCCTCAATAAGCCCTTTAGTATAGTGATTCTTTTGCAATTTATTTACATAAATATCCTCAATTTGTAACATATGCATCTTTTCATAATATGGTAGCGTCTTGCTATCCATATAACGATAAAACATATTTTTAATCTCACCACGACAAGCCTCAGTGGTATATGCCACAGTCGCGTCTAGTTTATTCTCAATTCTCTTGAGTGTCGCCTTAAGAGTGTTTTGTTTTATTTTGTCATCTTGTTCGCTAATATGCTTATCTAGGATTTTCGCAATATATGCCTTGATAGGTTTGCAAAACAGGGTAATTACTGCACTTAATGAAAGGATTGCTCCTAAAATTGCGGCAATATTCTTGATTGTCTCCAATCATAGCTCCTCCTTTCTCAGTAAATTATCCTTCTGTTATTCCATTCTTTTCTAGCCATTTCAGTAGTTTTGCGTTTTTCTTATAATAATGCGCGTCGTCGTCTAGGTATTTAGCTGAAAATCCAGCTTTATCCAATTCCCATGCAAGCGCACTATCAGCAATAAAATAATCTTCTGGGTTCTTTGGGATTCCTAAAATAATCATGTCTAATCCTCTAATGTTTCACGACTTGCTTCACCGCTGTCGGTAAGCGATGTCGAACTAGCCCTCGGACGGCCACCCTCATTGCTTTGACTCGTCGTGTATGTGTTCATAAGCATCTGGCTATACTTGTCAATCCAACCAGTATATTTACTCTCAGCAAGCATCCTATCAAATGTAGCAGGATTCATACCAACAGCACTAGCCCATGCGGACGAATTGAGCACAAGCCCCTTATCGGCCATCTTCATCAACTTGTCAAATCGCGCCTCACGCTCAAACGGATAATTAGAACCAGTGAACTCAAACTTAAACTTGTACTTGCTAGTCATCTGATTGACATAGAAATCAAGGAAGTTATTGAACTGGGCATACATAGGCTTCATGGTCTGATAGACCTCATTAAGCGCCGCTTCAAGTTCAGCATTACTCATCTTATCAGATGAATAGATAACACGGCTAATGCCCGTACCAATACCGGCAGTAGTGGTTAGTTCGTTGGTGTAACTGTCTGGATTCTTGTCCTCGAATTGGAAGAACTTGATGTTCTCAAGAGGCATGGCTGCAAGTTTGACTGTATTTTGAATACCCTGCCGCACCTTTCCCATAAACTGCCCCAATGTCTTAGGTGCGATTGCAAACTGATCTGCCTTCGTGCCCGACTTAGCCGAATCAAATAGTCGAATCTCGCCAGCCAGAATACCAGCCGCAGAAATAAGGTCTTTATTATATTGAAGTTCCCCAATTTCGTCACTGCGCAGAACATTGGCAACATATGGCGCTAGGAATGGGTTGTTGGCAAAATTATCTGTATTGAAGCGCCAAGCCCATGCGCCATCAAGCGGTGATACGTCTGCCCATAGTGCATAAGTACCTGTGCGTTGGTCAAGTGGTGCAGATGGTCTATAATCTAGCCCAGCATTTTCAAGCGCTCTTTGGTATGTACGCTTCAAGCTCGGATCAAAGCCCTCGATATCCACACCCGGCATTGTCCAGTACAGTACGTTCATTGACCATAAAAAGCCCTTCTCAAAATAGCCAGTCAACATACAATAATCTTGCGGCATAATCTGTAGAGCATACTTCATCTTGCCACGGTTGCCGCTCTTGGTCTTTCTAAACCAAGTGAAATATGAGTCGCGCTTGAGAACATTAAGCAGGACGTTGTAAAATTCTTTCTTGTAGTCAAAATTTGTCAAGAAATTATCTACTATCTGTCTATCCTTCTTATATTCGTCTGACTCATAGTCCACCTTTGTATATGCATTTTTACACGTTATCTGAAGGTCGAAAGATAGCGCGTTTGCATAAGAATACAATGTGCGCTTGAAAATCATATCAAACGCTGATGCAAATTCTACAAACCCCTGTAAATCAGCGCCGCTATTCTTATAATCATTAAGCGCCTTTTTGACCGCCTCTGCATTGGGCAGGCGCGGATTATTATTTAGATTGGTCAAGAGCTGATTGCTCAGGAATGGTGAGTAGAAATTATCAACCGCCATAAGACCGGCACTAAAATCAATAATATCCTGAAGGTCGCTCTTTGACAGCTTTACATCTTCATTATTTTTTGGCATCTTCAACCTCCTTTCTTTGTTTTATATTTTTGAGTGTTTTTATTTTCGGCTTTTGATTAAGTCTAGTTGGAACTTGGATTTCACTAAACCCTAATAGCGCCTCCACAACAACACGCCAACATAGCCATTGCTTCACAGGCAAATATCACCAGACGAGCTGCACATCTTCTAAATCGTATTCCTCCACATGATTCTGTCTATTCCATTCATTCTCAATATAATCACAAATAAGAATACCCATAGCCAATGTAACAATACGGTCACGATGCCCTGTTCTTGGCGCTTCTAGCTTAATCTGGTCGTTTTTAATGACTGTCTTTAGGTTGACAGCCTCAGATATAAGCAAGTCTGTATTTCCATGGGGAGCAAGAATATCTGCAAGCTGTTCACCGGTATATTTGTAATATTCACCAGTCTCAACCATAGAATCCTGCTTATCACCCATGCTCGTCAGGAATTTTATACGTCCATGTTCAAGCGATACACGAGTCGCCTTCCAGTAAGCTGTATTGAGCGTTTCGCTACCAACAATCGGTATAATACAAGGGTAAGCATTTGGGTCAACCGCATTTGTCCTATAATAGTCAAGTTTATCAGGTCGTGCCACATGATATTCGCCCTTATCTGCAACGGTTAAACCATGATTATTGATAAACGCCGCATACCGCTCATTTGTGTATGGTTTAGATAAAGCAATCATGACCGATTCTCCTCCGCTGCGAGCGTCCGGCACGAGATAATCCGCATCATATAACCAGAATATCTCCTTCAGCCTGTCTGCACATCCGTCAGCGTTATCAGCGGTTGGTAACATCTCTATATAATCTACATATTTGTCAAAATGATCTTTATTCCATTTCGCCCTTATACAAATGGCCACACTGTTATCAGACTCGTTTGCTTTCTTGCCAGTCGTAGTCCACGCAAAGTCGGCCACTACAAGCCGTACTTCGTCTTCGGTTTTTTCTATTGTATCAGTATTATCGCCAACAAGCATACTCATCGGTGACGGCGGTGTAAACGCATCGTTAAGCACTTGATTCTCTTTGAACGACTCAAGGCTAAAGAACGCATCTTCAGCTTCACCAATAGCTTCATTCAGGTATTCGGTTCTAAATGAAATATCATCATTTTGCCGCTTAGCTCTACGATAATCACCCCATGTCTTTAGACCATTCTCGATGTTGTCAAAAAAGTCAGTAGCAAACACACCATACTTTGTACGTTTGTCAACATAGTAGCCTGTTACGCAGTCACACCAAAGACGATACCACCATTGGAACTTAAACTTAGATGAGGTTAGATAAATACTCTTAGATTCTTCGAGCCATCTCTTTTTTCCGGAGTATGCAGGATTACTCAGATAGTTGGGTTGTCTTGGGAACAACATACCATCGAAGATTTGGTCGACTGCCGATTTCTTCATGATGGCAACCTCATCATAAATTGTAAAATTCGATCTGGAACCACGCGCCGACTCGACAGGAGCAAGAACGGTGATGGATGAGTTATTGAGTGTACATTCTACATAATAACCATCATTCGGCTTTGTTATCTTTATCCAGTCTTTTTCATAGTAAAATAAAAGCAACTGAGATAATTTTTTAATCAGCTCTTTCTCTAACTTCTCTTTGACCATTTTATTGGCTTGGTCAACAGTTGAGGATGTGATAACAATTTGACAGTTTGGATAAAGCAACATCTTGCAGACCGCCGCAAGCATTGTAATAAACGATTTTGCCGCGCCACGGGCTGCTCTCCAGAAATACACATCGGATATGCCGATTTCGTGCAATGCTTGTCGCTGATACGGTTTTAACGGAATACCAAGATAAAACTCAGCAAATATATCCCAGTTCCGCCTGAACATGGTAGTCCACTCTATGATATTATTTTCCAATTCGTTGTCTATTTGTTTGGATATACCAGATACGGCACGCAACTTGTCGGCTTTGAAGGATTCTCTGAGCCCGCCCATCCTAGAACGCATTATGCCTCCTCCTTCGGGATTGCCGGATAGTCGCGGGAGCCAATAAGTGCATTGCGTAAACTGCGCATCTTTTCGCCTTTATCCTTCTCGTAACCAACCATATCTACGAATCTAGTTAAATCTTCACACTCTGCCGGTTTATTATATTCCACCCATGTTATGCGCTTCTCAAATGCCCTTTCAGCGTCCGACTTTTGATTACTCTTAAAGTCATCAAGTTTAAGCAAAGACATAAGTGTCTTAATCTGCGCCTGAGTGTCTTTAGTTACGCCATTTTTATACTGTTCCAATTCCAACTTGCACAAATCACGATAGCGCATCTCCATAGCGGTGTCCATCTCAAATACGCCAGACGTATAGCTATCAAACATATCGTCTAGCCATTGACAGTCCTCGTCCTCATAATCGCCACCCCACTGTTTGCGCCATCTTGCTTTAAGCGCCACCTCATCAGTTTCGCCCTTAGCAACATCGCCCAAATCCTTGAAATTAGACAGCTCTATATCACTATCCCATACACCCGTTAATTTATCGGGCGATGTAGACAAGTAGGTATGATACAACATAAATAGACTAGGTTTTTTGCCCTTAGCCGCCTTATCTAGTGTCTCTAAGCATGAATTATATTCTGCCCGCCGCATAGGAATGCCGGTCGTCATACAGGTCGCCCATAACGCCGCACCTTGGTCTTTAGTCGCATCAAGCGCCTGTTTATATAGCTCAGTCACACACGATTTGCACGGCTTAATATATTCGCCCGTCTTGATTGGGCTTTTGTAGAATTGGCTATCTTGCTTCTCTTTGCCGCAATACGGGCAAAACATATTCTCATTCCTTTCAATTTCCGTTAAGATATAACAAAACGGCCAGCTCATATAGAGCCAGCCGTTCGTTTATTCCAATTATTCAGTTGTCAAGGTTCAAAACAACAGTTCCCATTGAGTTGGGCTTATTGTAGATATGAGGCCGTAGCCTCTGTCACCTCCTTTCGTCAATTATGCTTCGGATAAACCAGTGGATAATTCAAGAGAAAGTGACCTCCTTTCGGATATTCATAGCCGCCAATGAGTAGTAGCGACAGGCAGTTTCAGTATGTGCCTAGATACAAGCATTTCGTTAAAGCTCTTACTTGTCAAGCGCCATCAAGCATCTAGCGCCACTCACTGTTATGTTTTAATCACGGCTAAGACTCGCTTGGTGTTACCGCCAATTTGGTCTTATTTAATCCCTCATCCCATGCACACGGGAACCGCAGTGCGCCTCATCTTATTTCACCCACGCATGGCGCTATGTTGGGAAATATGGTGCAATGGGTCTTAGATGTCTGCTCATCTCACCTTTGCCTACTTATAGCAGAATCACCTGATATTTCTTTGCCGCATATCAGAAGCGTTTTTGAATATACGGTTTTCATCGTTGCCTTATGGTATACCGCAAACCTTCGATAAGCGTCCACATATCACTCATTGACAACCGAGCCATATGCTTCATACGTTCGTATAACACACTTGTTGCTATACGCCTATCATCAAGGATAGGATTTTCGATACTATATTGACGTAGCCCGCCACAGCCAACGTCATGCTCGTATTAGGCTCCGCTGAATTGTGGATTCACGGCTCGATTATATTCAACCCTACTAGATGCGTCAATCGCCCCGCAAGCATGATTAACCAGCCGTAGCTATCACCTAGCAAAGAATGAATCAATTTAGGTTGGTAGCGCCATTTGCAACTGACGCTACCGATAAGATAAATTCTGTCATATGACAGCGAAAAGCGTTCAGGCTTTTCCTCTATTATGGAGCTTATAGGACGCATCCCCAAGCCAAGGCTAACTCCGCAGATATTAGCCGCAATTCCATAGTTGTATTATATCGCACAATCTATTGATTGTCAATATCAATTCAAAATATATTTCTTCGTCCACGTCTTTTGGCCATCTTCAAACAGCATGAGCAATGCGCCAGCTCTTGACAACTTGCGGCATCTCTTGCTATAATCATCAATGCCAACGATGGACGGGCACTTGATTACCTCTTTCTCGGTATTCAAGCCAATGCCAACTGACTGTTGTTCAAGATGATGGAAGTGTCCAAGTAATAAAATGTCAATATCAATCTGGTGATAATCCTCAAAGAACGCGATTTCTCTAGTTACATCCTTTGTATCGTCGCCATGATATGCTAGGATGTTCACGCCCTGAATTGTCTTAAAGCCGCACTCAGCGTATGGCGCAACCTCAATATTGGGGTTATCAGCTAGTCGCAGACGCGCAATCTGCGTGATAATCTTAGCGATATTATCTTCTGGCAAGTCGCCCTTCTTCGTATTAAGTAACCTAAGTTCCGAATGATTTCCACCAACTGCAATATATTCAATTGGCACTTGTAGGCGTTCACTCAGTTCAACTAGCCATTGACTGATATATTCGGCGTATTGCATCGCGCAATCCACAACACCAGCCTTGAGCTTCATGAGGTCTGATAGCCTCAATGCGCCTTGGATGGAATCTCCAAGGTCGAACACGACCAAACGGCTGAATGAAGATACTGAATATACATCATTCTCAATATCGTTCATCAGCTTTTCCATTCGCGCCTTGAACACGTCAGGATTGTACACATTGACCTTTTCACCAAACAGTGAATCCATATCAATGGTCGTACCATAATGCTCGTCACCAATACATAGTACACCAACTTGCTCACGAATCGGGTCAGGCTCGAACTTACGGCTAAACTTGATTGGCTCAAGCCGTTTGATTGCCGCCACGATTTCTTCATTGAGCATATCATGCCGCGCAACTTCACGCTTATTAGCTGCATACTCAAGATTTTCTGTGCGGATTTTAAGGCGCTCTTTCTCTAGTTCAATTTTAGCTTCTCTGAGTTGGTCTAAAATCTCCGCATCTTTCTCATCTGTCTCGACATCATCTGCACCATTCAGCATATTGCGGACAAACACGGCGCATCTTCGCAGATATTCGCTTGACCAGACATCCCTATAATCTTCACCAAGACAACGAGCCGTCCATTCTTGCAAGTCAATCAACTTGCTATCTAGTAGCTCAGTCGCTTGTCGTATCTTCTGTAGATTCATTCAATTTCCGTTCCTTTTCCTTCTGCTTCCGTTCATATTCCTCTTTTTTCTTATTGATGACATTGATAAAATCATCATAGTTCTGTTGCTTTGCCTTTTCCATGCGCTCTTGTGCTCTTTGCTCAAGCGTTTTTCTTGCTGTTCGTTCTGCCTCGGCCTGAGTCAGCAACTTGAGGTCATTTGGGGTCAACTTACGTTCACGGACACGCTTGCGGTATTTCTTTGTCACGCCACGCCCATTGACGTTGTTAAGAAAATCTTCATTGACTTTGTATAATATTTTAAACCAAGCCGGATTGATTTGCTCAACAAGCTCACCTTGTTCATTCTTAGCCATCACTCTACGTTCAGGCAATTCCTCCAATGAGAATGTTCCTACTGCTGGCATTTGACACCTACCATCAAAATGAAGAATATGTATGATAGTATCAACAAATCCCATCCAGTATTTCTTGGCAGTCTGGGGCGATACATTAAGCAATCCACCGGCATAAGCATAAAATTCTTGATTCAGCTTATTATGTTCAGACATCTTCTTCTTCCTTAGCAAACTTAGGATTATCAGGATAATTCTCTAGCACCCAAGCGTCCCATTCTTCTTTGGTCGGGCCTTTTCCATACAATGTGCCAGCCTTAACATAACTTGCCATATGCTTTTCGGCCTTAAACTCTAGCCGATAGTATCCCTTTCTATCAGGATAATACATACGCCGCTTCTGAAAGCCATTCCAATATTCACCTGCTGGCTTGGGCGGATGGTCACGAAATGTAATCACGCCAATATCAGGTAATGAATATTCCACGCCATGCTGTAGCGTCTCACGAATAATGTCGTGATATGCCGTCAGCACGATTTCAATAATTTTCGTGTCAACGCCTGTGCGCCGAATCAGCTCTTTTTTCATATCGGCCTTGCCAAGCCGTGGATATTTATTTTTATGCACTATATTGCTCCTTCCCTATTACTTTACCACTACATATTGTGATTGATTCATTTTATCCATATATTTACTACGATTTTAACATACCTCCCGTTCGGACAGGCGGAGCTTCACGCGATGCAATACGACGCTGATTATCAGCCTTTTTGCCACACCCCTCAGAACAATAATGTTGGCATACATCGCGCGGCTTGAACCGCTTGCCACAAATTGGACAGATTGGATTGAGTGTGGCCGTATTGACTTTCAGATTCTCTACAATCTGCTTGCCAAAACAAGCCCACAACATTTTTTTATTGCTTGCTTTCTTAACTGTATATAGATACGCTACCAAGCTATTGACTACAACATCTAGTGGCTCTGCGCTATAATCTACAATATCTTGTGCTATGCACCGATACTTGTACAAATCGTCCTCATTGATATGCGGGTCATCGCCATAATCAAATCGGCTCTGATTCTTAATCCAGTAATTATATCGCTCGATGACTGGTGATTCTTCGCGCGTCGTATAATCAACCTGTTTGTTAATCAGCATCGTCCAATCGAACTTCCCAATTCTGTTATTATAGTGGATTCGGGAAGTAGGAATTTTAGCCGATATGCGATTCATCGTAGAATTGTTTGCTGGCTCGACCTGGGTATCTGGGTCTTTGTCTTTAGCGTATTGGAAGAAATTAGGCAATTTGGATTTAGTATATTTTTTTATAATATCTGAAATTTCTTTTGGCGGTTCCGATTTCCACAATGTCTTTGCGAACCTTTAATACCGTCTCTTTCGAGATACTTTAACACCACTCTAAGCGGTCGGAGTAGACTATCTCTTCATCTCAATGAGATGGATGGCACTTCGCAAGTAGGAATTTCACCTACAAGCTACACTGAAAACAGTTAGTCGTTACAGCTTCAAATGTTTGATATTTTAATTTTCTTGATAACCAAATATCCAATCCTTATGGGTTTTATTTCGTCCGTGTAACACTCTGTCAATACAGGAATAACTTAAATTGCGGTCTTTTGCAAAATTTCTAATATTCACAAATTCTACATATTCGCCAGTTTTTAAGTTTCTTCCCCAACACGCCTTTTCGTGCGCCCTAGATGAATTGTTATGCAGGGTGAGCCATCTACAATTTTCTGGACAATAATCACCATGTGGATTTATTCTGTCGATAGTCAAATCTTCTTGATAACCATTGGATAACGCCCAATCTCTGAATGTTTCATAAGAATTTAACCACTCGTCACAAACCGTAATACCCTTTGCTCCATAATCCGCATAGCTACGAACGTTAGGATTATAGCAACGCGACTTCATATTTGACCACGTCCTATAAAGTTTGCTTCGATTGCCAACTATCGCACCACCAGACTCTCCATGACGAGTTTTGTTCTGATGAACTCTCTCAAGTCTTAAACATCCACAAGAACGAATTGGTTTATACTGCTGGACTAATTTGTATTTAACAACCTCGACAATGTTGCCGCAATCACACTTGCATACTACAAGTAATTTGCCTTCTTTATTTCTTTTGTCTGGTAATTCAACAACCGTCAATTTTTCAAATTTATCGCCTATCTTAATTTCATTTGATCTCACACCTAAACCTCCTTTCTTTTATGATAACATCAAACATTCGCTTGCCACGGTATTGCCATGCGCTCATGCGTTTAGGGTTTTACCGTTAGCACGGCATATGCCGCACACCCTACATTTGTAGGTTCACCATCATTCACATCATATGTCACCATATGAGTGGACTATCGTTTAATCTATAACTTGATTATTCTTCATTGTCAGCCAAGCGATAACCTTGATTTGTTCCTCCGTCATCTTACCGCCATTAGCGTTTTTTACCTTCGAAATTGCATTACTGATAGGGCCGATTGAGCCGCCTGTATATGCTGTACTTACACCTTCATATAGCCTGTCTGCGTCGATAATACCACCACGAGCTTTTTTAAGGTCATATGACAGCGGAACAATCCCTTGCATATTGCGCTTTGCTACAGTTGTTAGCGTCCTATCCTTGACAACTAAAGAAATATCTCCGTCAAAATCTTGCTGCAAGATACGGCTAATCATGTCATGACAACTAAAATAAACACACTTTGTCCCACCCAACCATTTATCAGTCAATTCATTTCGCTTGTTGACACGAACTGCGTGTTCTTGGTATAGGTGCGGACTTCTCAGACAATCAAGCTCGTCGCCATCCTTGAATTGATTAGTATATACTTCACCATTCTCAAGTAATCCAGTTGGGAATTGTTCACCCTTGAATAACCACTCACAGAACGCCACAGGGTCAGGTGAGATAAACAAGTATTTGCCATTGATTCTCAATCTACCGCCTTTTGCTTGTTTGACAAGACTTTTTTTAGTTTGCTTTAATATTTCCCGATTGTAAACATCCTTGAATAATTCTGGATAAATCGTCAACGCCTCTTGCATGGCTGTTTTTGTCTGATTATACTCAGTTGCCCCAAGCAATCTCATCGTTGTTTGATAGTCACGCCCAACACTGTCAATTTCATCTACTGTCTTCGCGATAAGCCGCTCAATTTCATTGTCGGTCATATCGCTCAATGATTGTAGCATCTGATAATTGATTCGAGCCTTTGGGATATAATCCTCCTCAACCTTACAACAACCAAAGTGGCAACCATAACTCTTAAAGTTCGACTTATAACAGAACCAGCTAGGATAGAATTTGTACAGCTTAAACATTGATTTCGTTAGGATATACTGAATATCATTTTCAATGATTTTCCATTCCTTTCCATATATATCCGTAACAGACCAATCATCAGCAGGACAATATTCTTTAAGCCATCCTCTAAAGTCAAAGTAGGATACTAGTCCTTTTATCCACGGGCCGCGTACAATTTGCGTCTTAAATCCGGGCTTACAACACATGCCCCACCCGTCAGTTTCAGCTATAACCGTCTCTGATACTTTGCGCGTAATGCTATAATCTATATAATCAATAAAGTCCGACTCGGCAGTTACCGGCATCTCAAAATCATCCACCACTATACACCGGTCTATATCAAAATCGTCCATTCTGTCTGTTGCGGATGCCATAAGGCTCTTATAGCTCAACAGCTTGTTTTCATTCATACCGCCCTGAGCGTTAATTGAATCGATGGTTAATCCACACATGAGCGTCTGCTCAACTTCATTATAGTCTTTTTCTCGAACCGCCATAAACCGCTTTGTACGTATCATGCCAGCGCCGCATGAGTAAAAGATATAATGGTCACCTTTGTAATTGAATCCATTATGAATGATACTGTTAAGAATCTCAAAAAAGAACACGTTGACAATGATTATTTTGTCGCTACGCTCGAACGTCTTGATTCCTAGACTTCGAGTCAACTCAGAACAGAATAGATTGATGATTGTCTTGTCTTTTACTGCGTCTGGATTGAGTTCTCTAGTAATATTATCTTCGAGAGATTTTTTAAGCAATTCAACAAGCTCATCTTTATGCTTCTTGATAACACGATTGATAGATGAAACGCGCCATTTACGATTCTGACCGTCTTTTTCTCGCATTCGCAATGTATATAGCTTGACGAGTCTATTATGAACAACTTGTTCGTCAGGCGTATAAAAAGCATCTGTATTGATGGAGGGGATGAAGCAAAACTCTGTCAATGGCACTTAGCAAATCACCTCTAATTCATTTTCTGAACTTCCATATATCCAAAGCGCCCAATCGCGCTCAGTTGGCTCATATTCATCATCCCACACCTCTGGCTCAGTATCGGTGTAACGATACCAGTTGTAGCTCATTTCACTCCACAAATTATTACCACCTCCTTGAGCTTAATGCCATTATATCATATAACTTGATATTTGTCAAGTAATAATTTCGGTCTAAAATTTATCCCCCTATAACCCCCTATAAGGTATAATTAAATACTAACGTATTTAATTATTTACTATATTATATCACAAATTTTTCTATTTGTCAATAGCAAAAATAAAAATTTTCCTCTTGACATTCTATTGCTTCTATGATATAATCTAGTATAGTAATATATAAGTATTAACAGTATATACTGTAATGATAATTATTTTTTATAGAAAAGGGGTTGTAGGGGGAAAACCGTCAAATTGTAAACGAATTGTAAATGAAATTGTTCTTGACAAGCAGCACAATTTGTGGCATAATCGAGCCATGAGGTGAAATAAATGAAAAAATACGACAAGGCATTAAATGCCGCAAAAGAGATTGTTGAGTTTTGCAAACAACAGCCCAGATGTCAAAATTGCATATTTAGAGAATTTGGCGCGGATAGCTGGAATTGCCATATTGATGCTTTTGATATACAAGAAGTTCTGCGAAATATTGAAGCAAAAAAGAAAAATAATGGGTACTTGTAATGCCAAGAACAAAGAAAATTAACGCCGTAGTACAATATGGCAATACAGACTGGATAATCAACGATTGCGGCAATGGGCAATTTGAGTTATATAATACCAACACTAAGCAGATTCTAGCAAAGAGCAATAATCCACTGGATTTTGATAAATATATTGACAAAATTTTTGGTAAGGAGGCGGCTAAGAATGTTCGAGATTTTCAAGCTGAATAAGAAGAAGAAAGAGCTTGAAGGGCAGATTTCCAAATTAGAATCAATTATTGCAGAGCAACAAGAGAATATTTCTTGCACACAGCTCAACATCGATATGTTGCACAAAGAAGAAAAGAAAGCACAATCTGCCGCGCTTCAAGAACAGAACAACTTAGATATTCTTGAAAACAAAATTCACGCTATCGAAGAAATGCAGGATTATAACATCCCATATTATCAGGATTCGCTTGATGAACTTGAGCATAAACGCTATGAATTACAGAGCAAAATCGAATCGGCTGTAAATACCGGTTTGTATCGCATTGAGCAAGGATATACGCTTAACGATTCTGCTAGGCGTGGCAAGGAAATGCAAGATGTCTATGGCAGAGGACTGGTTTACAGTTGTAACGCATACATTGACAGCAAAGAAAAATCGCTAACAACGGGCAATATTACTAAAAGCAAAGAATTGATTAAGAATAAGTTTAATTCTTATCAGTCTAAAGCTGGCAAGGTCGGCTTGGCGCTTAATGCCGAATACGTCAAGGCGCGACTTGATATGTTTGATATCAACTTGGCCATAAAAGTCAAAAAGAAGGAAGAAGCAGCTAAAATTAGAGAAGAAAAGCGGCGGCTTAGAGAACAAGAACAGTTGTTGGCTGATATTGCTAGAGAACGCGCCAAGCTGATTGAAGAAAAGAAAGCAATGAATATTGCATTTAGCAAGGCATTAACAGATGATGAGCGCAATGAGATTAAGGCTCAGCTTGCTAGTATTGATAAGCGACTTGATTCTATTGCATATCGTGAAGCACATAGTAAAGCTGGTTGGCTATATGTTATTAGCTCACCCAGCTTGCCCGGATTGACCAAAATCGGTTGCACACGGAGGTTAGTACCAATGGTGCGCGTGAAGGAATTATCGAGTTCCTCGCTCCCGTCGCCATTTGTAGCTCATTGCTTTGTGTTTAGTGATGATTGTTTTGAGCTTGAATCTCAGATGCACAAATATTTTGACAAAGAGCGTGTTAATCCTGATAGAGAATTTTTCCGCATTGAGCCAAAAGAGGCTATTGAAGTGCTGAGAGAAATTTTTAATGTTGATGTTCATTTCGTAGATGAAAATTGTGATGACGAGGAGGATGAATATGCAGGTACGGTTTAATAATAGCATCACTTGCAAAGCCAATTTTTATACCGTTTATAACATCAGGGATGATAAAAACGGCTATCCACATTTTCTTATCTATATCGACAATCAGTGGAAGTATATTAGTGCAAAACATTTTATTCCACTTGAGGAGGATAAATAAATGATTATTTATACTTGCCCCAAACGTGGTGGTAATATTTATCATACCTGCGTTTGCACATTGCCGCCTATTGATGTTTGGGTTTGTAGAAATTGTGGTTGGCGATATGAAGAAAAAGACGATATTGAATATCGTCCATTCAATACCGCAATCTACTAAAGTTAATGATGAGTGGATTGACTATGAGGCATTTGATAATATTATTGCAAATGATTGATGGAGGACGAATAATATGACTAGAGAAGAAAAAATTGAGGCTATTGAAAAACGCTGCGTTGAACAAAATGACACTTGCGAAGGATGTCCTTTTGATACGTCTGAGATGTATGGATGCGACTTTAGAGAAATGAATGACGCGAAGATTGATGAATTATACGAACGGCTTAAAATGGCGTCGCCGCGCATTCGTAAAAACACAGGAATCAAAAGTTGTGACACAGAACCAGATGACCCCAAGCCACATATCGACTCAAAGGTTGCTCAACACTATGCAATCTGTCAGAAGCTAAATGCAGTCTACAAGGCAAAGAATCATGACTACGGTGATTCATTTGGTGATACGTTCAAAAAGCTCGGCATTATCAGCGCAGTGACTCGCCTGAGCGATAAAATGAACCGACTTATGTCACTTGCTGTGGCACATGATGCCCAGGTAAAAGATGAAAAGATTGAGGATACGCTACTTGACATGGCTAATTATGCAATTATGACGCTGATTGAATTTGGATATGAGGTAGATGAATAATGGCTGATTGTATTGATCGTGATGCACTGATTGATAATTTGCAGAAATTCGCGTCAAACAGTTATGACGCTTATGTGAACAATATCATCATGGGTATGCCTAGAGCCAATGTTAAAAAAATTGTAACGGCACATTGGTTTTTTGGTGACGATGGTGTGTTCATTTGTAGCAAATGTGGCAATGCAGAGTCTAGCAATGGTCGTTACTGTTCGTATTGTGGTGCTGAAATGAGCGAGGTTGCAGAATGAGTGTATATATCAAACTTGAGGATGCGGTTGAAGCATTTAAGAAAGCCGAAGCAGATGACATTGAGAGGTTTGGTTATCATATCGTTGACTGCTTTCCATCGGACAGAGCCATTGAAATCATCTGTAAATGTCATAGGTATTTGAGTAAAGACTACGAGGTTACAGAATGACTAATCGTGAATGGTTTGAGTTGAATTACTCGGAAGATAATAGGTTGGATTATATAAATAGTAAATGTCCACCCAGCACTGGTGGATATCCCAATTGTTCACATTTAATTGATGATGTAACCTGTGATATTTGTTGGGAACAATGGCTCAGAGAGGAATACAATGAACCAGAGAACTAGGCGCGGCATTGAATCGGCGCGTCGAGCTAGCTATGAATCTGCTTTTCCTCGCTATCATCTTGGAGCGGCGTTGTATTATAAGGGTGTATTGCTTGCTACTGGTTGCAACAGTACCAAAACAAGCCCATTGCAAAAGCGGCTCAATGCAGAGCGCGATTTCAACCCAGACCAGAGTGGCGTGGTCAATTCGCTCCATGCAGAGATACGGGCATTGAGTAAAGTAAAATATCTGGACATTGATTTTGATAAGACCACGCTTTATATTTACAGAGAATATGCAAATGGCAATAAAGCAATGGCGCGACCATGCCCAGCCTGTATGCGATATATTAAAGAGCTGGGTATTAAAAATGTATGCTATAGTACGGCCGATGGAATTGCTGAAGAAAGGATTGATTGATAATGCAACCGATTGACCTAGATTCTGAATATATCAAAGAAACCCTATATCGCACCGGCTTTAAGTCGAGAAAAGATATTGAGGATTGGTTGAATGCTGCGCCAGTTGTTGATGCTGTACCGGTTGTTAGATGTAAGGATTGCATCTATTTTGGCGTGAATGATGAAAATGTACCATATTGCTTTAACAGGTTTGGACTTGATGACCTTGAGCTAAATGGATATTGTAATTATGGGAGGGTAAATAATGGCTGATTATATCCGGCGCGAGGATCTGATGGCCGCACGGGAACAAGCGATTCGTGTGTATGAAAATGCAAATATTTTCAATGCCGCCGCAATCCGAGAAGATTTAAGGCCGCTTCTGGATGCTGTTGTCGACGTACCCGCTGCAAATATTACAGAGATTATCCATTGTAAAGATTGTGCCTATTTTCATCCATATCCATTTGAGCCCGAGTATGGCAGTTGCAAATATCATCTTGACCCCGACTTACAATGGGAAGAAAAGAAAGAAACGGACTACTGTAGTGATGCAGAGAGGTTAGAAGATGAAGATTGAAAGAATCTGGGCAATGCCGAACAAATGGACATTCGGCATTAAGCCAATTGCTAAATTGCTAAAAGAAGAGATTGGCAACGGTTTATGGATTGATCCATTTGCTGGCGAAATGTCGCCAGCTCAAGTTACAAATGACATAAATCCAAAGCGCCAGACTACCTATCACATGGATGCGCTTGATTTTCTAAAAATGTTTGATGACGACTCTGTAGACGGGATTCTATATGATCCGCCATATTCCCCAAGGCAGGTTAAGGAATGCTATGATGGTATTGGTGGCGAGTTGAAATGGGATGGCCGGACAAACTTTTGGAGCGATACAAAGAACGAATGTGCGCGTATTCTAAAGTTAAACGGTAAGATTATTTGTTTTGGTTGGAACAGCATGGGGCTTGGAAAAAATCGCGGCTTTGAGATGACAAGGATTTTGCTTGTACCTCATGGTGGGAGTCGTAATGATACAATCTGTACAGTTGAGGTTAAGTGTTAATGTGGACAAAATTCAAACGATGGCTAATTCGAAAGCTGGGCGGCTTTGCTGATGGATATAGGGTGCCTGATGAATGTAAGGAGAAGGTAAAGAAAGTGATTGAGAAATGAAAGGAGAGTAAAGATAAATGAAACGGATTGCAATTATCATCAGCATGATTTTTTGTGTATTGCTTGGTGCTTGTAGTGTCACTATGGTAAATGCAGAACAAAACAGACCGGTTAAAATTTGGGCTGAAAATAGCAATGGATCGTACGATGTTTGTATTGTCGTAGATGAAACTACTGGCGTGAATTATATTGTTGTTGGCGGAGATATGTATCAACGCCCAAGAGGAACTGCAATTACTCCTAGACTAAACGAGGATGGTACGCTATATGTTAGTAAATGATAAAATTATTACATCGGTATGTGATGGTTGCTTAAATTGGCACATCTGCAAATTTAGCGACGATGTGAAGCGCGCCGAGATTGAATATAGAAAGATGTAGGAGGGCGCAAATTGGCCTGAATGTGTAGAAACGACGCTAGGATGTAAGCATAAGCAATGTGTAAGTAACCGATATGTAACCAGTGGTTGTATGACATCGGTAGATAGCACAACGACAAAAGCTGAATATATGCCGTCTGATTATACAAAATACGTTAATTATGATGATGACGATATTCATGATATTTTAGACGGATATAGTAAGGCTCGTTATAAATAAAATAAAAAATCTGCCCCAAAACCCTATATATGTAGGGAATGAAATGGGGCAGATTTTTATTGCTTATTGCGCTCATTTTTAATCAGGTCTTTGAGTTTATCTGGTTGCGCAGGATTCATGTTAATATCAATAAATTCGCGCCGCTCTTTGCCAGTGATACAACTGAGCTGACTGGTCTGAATAATCTTAACACAAGCCTCTTTATTGATTTTTTCAAAGCTAGGATAATGCTCATAGACATCTAAGAGCCGGTTGGCAATCCATTCTTTAGTGGCTGGCTTAATGACATATACCTCTTTCACAAGGTCGTATTTGCCGCCAAACGCCTCTTTGGTCAGTTCGCCAAGTCGCGCCTCAAATTTATTATATAGCTCTTGGCTGACATATGGCTTATATACCTTGTTATCAACAACCTTGCCCCAATTTGGCGGCATAATCTCAGAAACAGCCTTGGAATGAATGGATAGGCACGTCTGATGGTCCACGCTGTCTTCAGGCACGTCATGGGTGGCCATATACTCCTCACCGTTTTTATTGGTTTTGAGTTTATAGAGCCGGTAACCGCGATTTAGGTCGATGACGTAACGGTTCTTCATAGTCAGCAATTTGCGCCTAGTCCACTGAGCAAGGATATTGTATACTATACCATTGACTATGCCCATGTATCCATAACGCTCTGAATCTGAGACGGCTTGACTGTAGGTATAACTGAAATTATCATTGACCTCTTGGAACATCCTGAGCAGATTGCTGGTCGAAGCATAAATGGTGGCACAGTTAGTCTTGAGGAAGATCTGGTAAAGGGCGGCTTCAAATGCGGCCTGATACGAATCTTTATCTAGTTCATTGATAAGAGAATCAGCCTCTGGATAAACCTCTTGGACAATATAGCGGGTCGGATATGAATTAGGCACAATATCAAGTTGGCAATAGTTGCGAATTTTATCAAGTTGATAGGAGCGAGAATTTCCGTTTTTTGGTGGAATATCAACTGCAGCACATAACTCTGAATATTTTAATTCGCGCCCTTCTATACCGACTAGAGCGTCAATTAGCTTGTTATCTTCATTGGACGGCAGATATTTTGATTTGTTTGGCATATTGTTTCCTTTCTGTAACAATTTTGTAATGTTGGGACGTTCATGGGCCTCCACTGGGACTTTGCGTGACGCTTTTATAGAAACACTATATTAGTATCAGCGAACGTCCCAGTCCGCCCCATTATCTAATTATACTATATTTTGATTGGCTATTTGTTAATAGATTGTAAATTATGTCATAGATTATTGGATTTACCGATTAAGTAAAATAGCAATCGTTATAAGGTGTGTGGTTTGATTTATTTTTTTATCATGCTTTACAAGGTGTGTGGTTTGTAGTGCTACATACCATTTTCTCTCATTTCTACCAGTTTCATCCATATCCTAGCCCCCGTCCTGGAAAATGCTGGCATCTTGAAAAACACCTGAAAATAGCACTTTGCGGGCGTATCGCCTTATTTTACCTGCATTCGTTGTATTTCCAACAAAGTTGCCAAATGGTAACTCAAAAATCCAGATTCTGGTATCAAAATCGACGTCCAAAATTTTGATATATAACGCGTGTTATATTACACGGATCGCATTTTTTAGTAGCCACAATTCACCTATTTACTCAAACCAAATACCTATTACCACTATATAAATAATCATTATATCCACGTCAATAAATATTTACTTAAAGTAAACATATACTACATCCTGCAATATAACCTAATATACCGCACTAGATGTTATACTATTGTAACTATTGTAATAAGTATATCATATCACTATTTTTATCAATACAATATATCGATAAAAAGTTAGTATAGTCAATATCGATATAAACATACTGATTGATAATAAGAATCATTCTCATATGTATAATAATACAGTATATACATAGCATATCTATACAATAATCATAGTCAATGGCGCACATTCTAACTTTTTTATAGTATAATGGCCGCCTTTACCTATAAAACAGTGAATATTGTAACTGTATAAAAACTGTATAACGGAATAAAAAGATCAGGCATATAAAAACACGCCTCAGCTCAAAAACCGCTTAAAACGCCTCTGGCAGCCTCACAAGGCCATTGACGCTTTTTTGTTTAGATCGGCTATATAACCGACATAAAAATTGCACAAAACAGAAATATGATATTTGTGCAAAATGGCAATAGACAAGTACGGCATTATTTGCTATGATATAGCCATCAAATAAAACACGAAAACATTTTGAAAAGGAGATAATTACAATGAAAGATATGAGAAAGCCCGGTTACTTGACAAGCTGGATGTTCGACGAAAACAGCACGACAAAAAGCCATCGCATCTATTACAATGATATTGACATTACAAGCGGCGATTTTATTTGCGATGGTAAAGTAGTTGGAAACATTGCACGGCGTGATTTGCGGATGGCCACTATCGACAAAAAGAATAATTATATTTGGTAAACATTTTCCCGGCCGGCCGTCATAGCTGACCGGGTTTTTTATACCGATCTACCGTTCATCATTTTATACAATTCAAACGCTTGTAATTTGTGCAAAATGTACTATTGACTTTTGCAGCGTTCTGGTATATCATATCGCAGCAGTGACGCGGGGAAGGCCGGCGAAATATCCGGCCAACCGCTAAAATAAACCAAACAATCACTTAAAAATTGTACAAAATGCCGATTGACAAAAATAAATTTATCGGATATACTCAAGGCACGATAAACAACTACAACGAAACATTTCAGGAGGAACAAAAAAAATGGAAATCACTGTAAAATCTTTTGAGCCGCAAGAAAACATGAACGCTTACATCAGGGACCAGGAAGCAAAGCATCTTTGCAAGGGATTCAAGGCCATAGCAATCGACGGGGAAAAACTGGTAGAACTGGTAGATTTGAGAATCGGTGCAACCGCATCAACTGCATATGCTTGCGTATGGTTTAAAGGCGCGGATAAGTGGGCATACGGTTCTGGCAAGGCTTCCGGCTATGGATACGATAAGGGGAGCGCCGCTGCTGAATCAGCTTTCCGTGCTGCTGGCATGGTAACTTCTGGTTTCGGCGGTACCGGATGCAATCAAGAGGCTGTGCAAGCTGCCGGGGAATATCTGTCAAACGGAAAGCCCGTGTTCGTCGTAGAATTTTACGGATAAACATTCCCGCGCGGTTTCTAAGGGGTTTCCGCTAAAAAAAGCCCTACTCAATAAATATTTTTAAGAAAGAAGCAACTACAATGAAAAAAGACGTATCAAAAGTTTCCATTTCTGTTATTGTAAACCATACGGAAAGAACGACAACGGTCAAAATGTCAGGTGAAAAAACGCCCGTATCGTTTATTCAAACCGCTAGTCAATCTGCATATCTTACCGCGCTCCGTGATGCAGCATTCTATCTTATTGACAGAGCCGCGTCGCTCGACGATGAAAAGCCGTACAATGCACGGGCGCAAGTGGTCAAAATGTTTGAGGAGCATCGCGCATTTAATGAAAAGGAGCTTGTTTGATATGAAAAAATCGAAAAAACGCCGTCTAAGTCCTGTTTACTGGACCGTTCAATTCTTTGGCGGCATGATTGCATTTACTAGCATTTTCTGGATTCCTGCGCTTGTCTGTAAAATTTTAGGAGGTTGACGTAATGAAAAGATTCGTTCTCGAATATGCACATTTTGAAAAATCACGTCCGCGTGAGTATATGCCGGAGTGTGGACGCATTTTACATAATAAGGAATTGGACAAAATTGAATATTCATATATCCGTGGATATATCACGGAATCGGAAGCGGTAAAAATGATTTTAGAATCAGAAAGTAAAATTATCAAAGAATTGCAGAAAGTTGGTTTAATGTGATGCACACTGTAAAATATTGGGATAAAAAATTGCTTGCCTTGCAGAGTCTCGCGGACTCCGTAGGATATGATATTGACAACGACGCGGACTATATAGCCGCTTGCGCTTGTCTGCCTGCTACGTTGTCCGGCAGAACGAAAAAGGCAGATCCGGCTATCTTGCCACTATTGTATCGAGTATCGGAACACATCGAGTCTGTTAGAAATTGTAAATTTTGAGGAGGAAATTACCATGGAAAATTATACCATCAATCAACGGCATATTATGGAGGCCGTAGTTGTGAATCTTTCGATTCTTTTTCATCAGCGGAACACAGAGTGGGAAAAAATGGAAATCAAGAAAAATATGGAAGACCTGATTTCTTCCATGGATAAAAATAGAATCCCGTGGAAGCTGCAAAACAGCCTGTTTTATATCGGGGAAAAATACGATGTTCGTAGCTATTATGTCAGGGATCTCTGCAATATGGCATACTCCCGCGCGTACGCCTGAGACGGCATAGCAAACCCGCCGCGCCGCGAATAATGCAAACCGATAAACCATAGCCCAACGCGCTAAAAAGCCCGTGTCGAGGCGCTGAAGGCATGAGACAAAAAAGGACGGCGAGAACATAAAACGGAATACAGATATAAACCCGCTGGCGGTCTGCTGGCGGGCTTTTCTTTGCTCCACTATGTTCCTATATTCCCGGCACGATCGCGCCATAGCAAGCCGCCAGAGCCGCCATAATGGCATTGTACAATATGCCTAAAATGGACGACCATTTTTTATGCAATTTTTTGTTGACATATGGCGCACGATCTGCTATGATCAAAGTGACCCAGGGAAGCACCTATGAGGAGGGGGAGGTCGACCATGAGTTAAAGGCGTTTAACTGAATTACCAGCGGCTTCCAATCACCAGATTTTACCAGCTATGCTTTAGCCAAGTGAAGCAATAAATCGAGACGAAAAATCCTCACGCATATGACCTTACAATTTTTTTACATTTTCCCAACAATATACAGTACATATACTGGTCAGGCGCGGCAAAAATCGAGCAGGGTTTTTTCGTGTACGCGTGTGTGGATTAGGCCAAGCGGATTTCCCCCAGTAATATATGCGTATATATGATTGCGGCGCGGCGCAGGGACGGCTCAGGACAGGCGTGGAGGCTCGAATCGACCGTGGGCATAATCTGCCTAGGGTGGATGTAAACATGGCTCAAATCGGCACGAGCTGGCTGTACGGCTATGATATAATCTTGACGTAATCTGCGCTTAAAACTTGTTTATCTCATATCGGCGCAAAAAGCAAAATCTTGTGTTATCCATTCAGAACTCGGAATAAATGACAACAACACATTATTTTACGACGGAAAAATGTGTGAATGTATAAAAATCTCCTACGAAAAAGTGTCATATGTGTGTGAATATTCATATGAAAAATGTGATTAGTGCAACTTTCATACTAATATAAATCGTGATATGTGCAAGAAAGTATGGTGATGTATATATGCGCATTGCCGATAAATACATATATCTACGTCATGCGTATTGCTATCTGCATCATTTATGTGCATGATGATGTAGATGTATATGCATATGAATATGTGAATGTATGTGCAGATTGATATATAACGTGTGTTATATATAGGTGGATATTTATGTATGTACGAGCCGGAAATTTGAAATCCGTCTGCGAGATTGTACATATGAATGGAAAATCAAAACTCAAAATCGAGATTAATATTTTGCTTACATACATACAAGCCCCAGAATTAAAATTGATTTTTCTACTTGACAAATGAAATCAAATATGCTATATGTATATACGAGCCATAGATTTGGGGAGGAGAAACGAAAATGAAAAATGAGATTCGATATATCATTGCAGGAATTGGATTGGCTGTAATTGGATTTACTGCTTGTGGCGCATTTGTCTATCAGCAAATCAATGAATATAATGCCATGATGGATGAACGAGCCGCAAAATCAAAGTCGGCATCCTATTCAATTAAATGTGTGCCGATTGATGTACAAGAGCCGGTTGGCGCAACTGAAATCGAATATCTGCCATCCGATGATGATGATATGGGTATAGTCGAGATGGAGACTGTAGTCACCGAGGTTGAGCCTGAGCCCGAGCAGCAGATTGAAGAATTAGAATCGGATTATGTCTATGTGCCGCCATTTCATTTGACAGAATACGAGACATGGTTTGTTGAATGTGTGGTAGCTGGTGAGGCTGCTGGTGAGCCGTATAAGGGTAAACTGGCCGTTGCTCAGTGCTATTTTGACGCAATGCTGAAGGACGGCTTGTCAGCCACAGAAGTAAAATCGGCATATGGATATAGTGGCTGGAATGAAAATCTGGATAAGCAAGACCCCAAAGCATATGATGAGGTTAAAAATGCTGTAGCCGATGTGTTCTATGGCGGCAAATTTGTAACTGATAAACCGATTTTATATTTCTATGCACCCGCATATGGTCGTAGTGATTGGCATGAAGCTCAGGAATATTGGAAAAGTATTGCCAACCATAAGTTCTTTTATCTTGCTGAAGATGTAAATGCAGAATGGACAAATATCCTCTTGACAGATGTAAATGAATATGATATGATTGAGCCGTGAGAGGTGAATTGAGATATGGATTTTGAGTATATGAAAAAATGTTTCCCAAATTATACCTATAATATGTGGTGCGGTAATGAGCCAAAGAATCACGCGCCGTGCGTTAATGGCGATGAATTTGACAATTATGAGGATATGTCAACGCCAAATCAGGGTTTCTGTCAGGCGTATCATGGCGAGTGCATCAATGGTGAATGGTCTTTTGAACCATATAGAATTTTCGTATCTAATACGCGCCAATTCGATAATAATTATCATCTTGGTATCATGTATAATGTTGGCGATTTGGAATCGTATTGGCTCTATGAGAATTGGAATGGTAAATGCAAGCTTAAGACGACAACGAGTTGTAAGAAGTTACCTTATATATCTGAATCTAAACTGCGCAGAATTTTGAATCCAAAGACAGAGCCTAAATCAATCGCATATACAATGTTTATCACTAAAGCAAGAGAGTTATTTGAGCTTGGAGATTGGAAAGGGGAATATAGAGATTTATGATTAAATTAAAAGAGCCATAATATCCATAATACTATGGAGGGTGGACTAACCGGTTTAGTTGTGCCTCGGATTTTTGAAATAAGGGATTGAAATATGGATATTTTTAAGAAGGCTAAAGTTGAAGAATTAAAAAAAAGAAGTTAAAAAACAGGATTATATTACAGAGATTGAACGTCTTAAAGAACAAATCAAAGAATTAAGTAGAGAAATTACGGACAAAACGGAAGATTGCCAACTGGGAAGTTGGTGTGATGACTGTAAACATTTGAAATATGCTGTCGTTACTTACAATCCATATTATGATATTCGATACTGCGGCAAACACACCCACCTGATGTGTAAAGAATGGGAGCGGAAAACATGAAAATCATCATAGATAAAATGCCAACCTATCCATATGAATGTCGCAATTGTCGTCTGGAAGGCGATATAGAATTTCATAATTGGGTATGTCAAGTTGGAGAAGAAAAGCACGTCTGCAAAGATGTAGGGGATTGCCCGTATTTTATTGGATTGGATGAGGTACTGAAAAATGAGAAAAATGATTGATTTTCTGCTACACGCATTATGGATATTTATTATTATAATTTTAGTATGTCTTGGATTTTTTGTTGCATATTTGGGTTATTCTTGTGGAAGTTGGCTTGGACTATTTGCGATTCCAGCTTTGGCACTGATCATAGCCGGTATATTTGAAATAAATGATTGGGCGTATTGGCATTGGCTATGACGGAGAATAAATTATTTGAATTACTAAAATCATACGACGAAGAATGCTGGACTATGGAACAAAAAGCAGATGGTGATTATCACATTATGTATAAGAGGCGCATGATAAACAATGATGGCTCAGACGCTGGTTGGCTATACACCGATGTTCCAAATGTAAGATTAAATAAGAATAACAAATGGGTCATCGAGTTGCCACGAGAAGATAGAATTGGAAATCGAGCCGAACGTAGGAGAAAGCGAAATGAACAATAGACTTTTTGAATATCTTGAATCGTGCGATGACGAAGGAATGACTACATGGACTACGGGATTTGACGAATGGTGGCGTATGTGGTGTGGCAAGTTAAAATTGTCATATGATACTTCATTTAAGGATTTTACTCTAGCATTGGGTGACTATCTATATCCAGATGGCATCTCATATCCTCCAAATCGCGCAGAACGCCGCAAATCAAAAAGAAAGAAATGACAACCTATGTACGTCTTATATAATCAAAAATATTATCTTATGCAAAACGCAATTGGACAGTGGATTCCAGCCGATAATCTAGCTGAGGCGTTCAAATTCAAAGACCGTATCAAAGCCGAAAATGCGCTTGCCAATTTACCAAAAGCAACACGCAATCTTGGCTATCAGATCAAGCAAATCGATGAGCCATCTAAACCCGTCGATATCGACCAGTTTGAAAATGTCGAATTGGTAAATTACGATTCAGCATTGGCACAAATTGGGGCATTCTGTGATTTGCATGACCAGCTTGTAGCAAGGGCGGCATGGGTTGAATATAAGCTCAATGAGGTCGAAAACAAGATTCAGGATGTGCTACACGCCATTGAATTTAATAGCTATAATGCCCGTGATGGATATAAGATGTATAAGCTGCTACATGATTTGCGGCTCGAACGGCGTAGATATAAGGACGAGCAGATTATAGCGGATGTTGTCACTAAGGGATTTGCCGGGTCGAATTGGGAAACGACCAAGACTAGAGTGGACGATTTAAAGAATAGGAAATATCATGTAAGAAAAATGGAGGAGTTGTTTGAATGACTGATATATTGTGGAATATTATTTCTCTTGCTGGTACTATTGCACTTGCATTGGCAACCATTGGAACTTGTATTCTTTTAGCATGTGGTATAATTTGCATCATTCAGCAAGTCAAGGAGGAAATTAAGAAATGATCGAAACAACGATTTATAAATGCGAATACTGTGGAGCGGAGTTTGATGATGAATATGAGGCGAATTGCCATGAATGGGTGTGTTGGTATGTCGACGTGAAGAAACGTGACGGTGGCAGCCTTAGATTTTATAAGGAAGATGGCACAGAAATCAAATTTGATGACCCTGGTTTCGTATGGGCTGAATTTGACGATGTGATGGCATTTACAGTTGCTAATGATAGCGACGTAAAATTCGCTAAAGACTTCTTTGAATGGCATGGCTATAGCAATCCGTTTCGAGCCATTGAGGACGATGAGCACCCGAACTATTATGGTCTATGGTGGTTCGACCCAGATTTGCATTATGGTGGATGGGTGCGCGTAGACGACCAGATTAAAAAATGGGTAGATATTAAAAATAAATTTGTCAAAGGGGCTTGACAAATGCGATTCTATATGGTATAATCAAATTATCAAATGAACGGAGATAACGATTATGCTTAATACTTATTTCAAAATTGGCGATTATATTTGCCGCGTTGACCGCTATGACCGAGAAACTGGTCTGTGGGGATATTGTTGTGACGATGTACCTGTGTTCAATGGCTGGGCTTGTGAAAAATTTATTGAGATGAATAAAATTTGTAGTTGACAAACAGCAAATCGTGTGGTATAATTAAGAAGCAATGAGGGAATTGGGGAAGCCTGATTTGCGGCATTGTGAACCTCCTGAAAATATAGTCCTGAGCATGACGATAAAAGGCTCGACAATATCCCGCTATAGTGTAATGGTAGCACGAGGGCTTTATACACCCTGAGTCCTAGATGGGGGCGCAGTCCGGATTCGAATTCTGGTGGCGGGACCAACTAAAAAATCAAACCAATCGAGGTGACAACATGGAACTATCTCCACTAAAACGAATACGACAATATTGCTTGCAATGTTCAGGCGATTCACCGGGGGAAGTCAAGAATTGTCCAATCAAGACTTGCCCGCTTTACGACTTGCGCCTAGGAAAGACAAGGCGCACCCGCTCAATGACCGATGAACAGAAGCAAGCTGCGGCAGAACGGCTCAAATCAGCACGTCTCGCTAAAAAATCTTCATTAAATAATGTAGAAAATTCTGAACAAGAAGATTAGTAAGGTAAGTTGTAGTGTAAATAATAAAGGAAATTTTATTGATTATTAGTGTATGAATCTTAACGATTGGATTTGTTTCCTTGCTGGAATCGGCTATTCATTGTTTATGTTTGTGTGTGGTGCAGCATGGGCAAGCGACGTGTTGAAAAAATAATTAAAATACCTCTTGATAAATAAAATCGAATGTGGTATAATTGAGAATGTAAAGATGATGGTGCTACGAAGCCCACAGAAGACGGTATCAGCTGACCGCCGAGCTGGGGAATACAGGAGCAGTAGTAAATGGAGTGAGATGAACAGCCATCATTAAGGTGATATCGCGAGAAATCGTGCGTATCAGATTGTGTAGACTACACAAGCGCAATGGGTGTTGAACCCATTATTAACCTTAGCACTGCTCGTGCGAGAGGCAAGCCAATCTAACCATATGTCCTACGTGGAATGTCGGTATTGGATGAAAAAAAGAGCATTTCGGGAACGTGTGTGAGATAAATGAGATAGGCATGAATGGCGTAATTGCCTCATGCTAAGGGGGCTCACCGGTCAATCTGTTCGGCATAATAAAGGGATTGGGATTGACAATGATACAATATCCGACCGGATTTGAAGATAACCGTCAAATCTATATCACGCCCGCACTGGGGTCTGCGCAGAGTTTGAGAAGCGGCAGATACAGACTAGAGAATTGGGGTCGCGCTCAATCGTGCCACGGTAGCATCCATGCAAAAACATACCGGCAAAGGTGATATAAGGATATTGTGTAAACAGCATTCACGAGCCGATGCTAGAAGTAGCTATGAGGTAGGAAGTCGGCTTGAGTTGAAATGAGTTCATCCTTAAAGCCCATTTCCATATGACCGCGTCTCCTAATTGGTAATACTCTCCGTCCATAGCGGTTGAGATGTAGGTTCGAATCCTACCACGGTCAAAACGTCCATCATGCCTCTGTTTAAGTATTGCAAGCACATTTGATGGCCGTCTGATGAAAAGCCTAAAATCCTAGCTTTGTAAGGCCGTCCTCAAGATTTGGTCACTGCGGATGGTCTAGTTTATAGGTTGTAATGCCAGTTGCTAAATAGTTGATGACTGACCACCTGACGCTATGAGGCAACGCCGCCACACTCTCGATTTTAAGATGGTTGCGCAACTGTAAATTCAAATTAAACGAATTTGTAAGGAGTGTGGCAATTTATAAATCCTTGAATCGTCCGGAATGTTCAAGGTTGACTGGATTCAAATAAGTAATCACAAAGAGTGAGCGGCGGCAGACTCATAGCACGGTGAATGCCTATTCCGCGCAAAACAATATATGGCTTGGGTAAGAGGACCCTGTAAGTAGTTGATAGTGGAACAATAACCTTATATATCAAGTCAATATGCGCATGAACATAGCGACTTGTTTTAATAAAATTTTATTAGAAATCGAAAGGAAATTATCAGGAACAATGACAAAGAAGGAACTAATCAAGTATGTGGCTGGCTCGACCGAGCATACTATTAAGGACACAGAAGAAATTGTTGATGAATTTATCAACTATGTCAAGAATGCGCTGGTTGAGCATGAGGACGTGACGATTCATGGATTTGGCACATTCAAGACCAAGCTGCGCGATGCTAGAACTGCTCGTAATCCACAGACCGGCGAAACTATTGAAGTCCCTGCCAAGTATGCGCTGGCATTTAAGCCGACAAGCACATTCAAGGCGGCTATCAATGAGTAAATAATCCTCCTGTTAAAAATCCCTATGGTCGAAAGATTGTAGGGATTTTTCTAAAAATAACCCTTGACAAATCGCCGCTATGGTGCTATACTTAAACCATCAAATGAGACAGGGAGCTGAACGATATGAACGAACTGTTTATTATGTCGCTTAAAGCAAAGCATCGCAGCGAGGGTACTATTCGTGAATACATCAAGGCGGTCGAGAACTGCTTGTCATATGTCAAGAAGCCTGAAACCGAAATCAAGCCGATCGACCTTGAGCTGTGGCAGTCCAGTTTGAGCAATCTTAGCTCTGCATCTGTGGCACAGCGCACATCGGCGGTTAGGGAATATTTCAAGTTTTTGTATCGCAATGAATTCATTGACCGTAATCCAGCCGATATGCTTGAAGCTCCTAGCATTAAGAACCGTGAGCAGTCAGCTCTTGATGGTGAACAGGTCAGAGCAATGATTAACGCCGCAACCAATCTGCGTAACAAGGCGATTATCACGATGCTGGCTCAGACCGGATTGCGTATTTACGAGCTTGCCAACATCACGCTTGAGCAGTATCAGAGCCGCAATGGTAATGTGTTGGTTATTCGCGGCAAGGGCGACAAGGACAGATTGGTTGGCCTGGCTGATGAGACAATTAAGTTGATTGATAGCTATATTGCTAATGAGCGCAAAGACGGCTGCGAATACCTGTTCGTCGGCAATCGCGGCAATAAGATGGATGGTAAGAACACGAGTGCAATGCTTAAGGTGTGCGCTAAGAAGGCTGGTATTGAGAATTGGGAGGAGCTGCATATCAGCAATCATACGATGCGCCGCACGTTTGCTACGATGATGTCTGAGGCCGACGTACCTATTGAGATAATTAGTAAGGCAATGGGGCACTCAGGTTTGGCTATCACGTCCAGATACATCAAGCGCACTGAGCAGAGGGCAGTCAATGCTATGGCTGTTATGAATTTTTAAGTTGAGGAGGATACAATAATGATTCCGTATTCACTGTGGTTGGACGTACTGAAAGAATTTGAAGAAAGGACTAAGAAAAATATGGAACTTGAGTACAAATTTTACGAAAAGAATTTAGCACCAAAGTGGCTAGAGGGCGATTATAGCTTGCATATTGAGGGTAATCGCATGGTGATGACGAGCAAGGATGGTAAGAGTGTTGAAACTCGTTGTCATCCTGATGATGATTGGCGGTTGCAGGTCGGCTTAGACGAGCTGAAGGATAGAATGGCTGAGGCAAAGAAGCCCAGAGAGATTAAGGTCGGGGATGTTGTTAAGGTAAAGTCTTCTCAGAAGTATGGTTTTACAAACTTGACGAGTTTCTTTGAAGAGAACAATATTCCTGCAGAGCACATTATTCGTGTTGTTCAGGCCAATTTAAACCTTAATAGGCCATCTATGGATTATAAATACCGCGTTTTGGCTATTGGATGTTTGTCTGCAAAGAGCGGCAAAAAATTGGCTTTAATCGAAAGCAATGTAACTGCATATTTGTATGTGGTTGATTATGATAATCTGAGGTTAGTAGAATGATCGAGATGCACAATGAGGTCGTGGAAGCCGTTGTAGAGCAGTACAAGGGCGCTGATGAGGATATTGCGGCTGATTGCTTGGTATATTTATCTAGCCTAAAAGTCCTGCCATTAGCGTACACAGCGACCACGGCACTAGAATCAATGGGGCGATGCCCTACTTGCGGCTGTAAGCTAGAGTCATACACTCATAGGGTGTATCATAGCGAAGTTGATGAGCCGCCGTATTATGAGTCAGTCACAGAGGTATATTGCCCATATTGCGACATCAGAGGAGGAGATTATGTCGGATAATGAATTGCATGATGTGCTGAAAGCCGAACTTGAGCCTAAATTTCAGAGCTATTTCAATCAGGGCTTGATGACCGGCTGGGATGCTTGTATCTATGAGATTGACAAGCTGACGAACGGCCTGACTTCTGCCAAAGCAATCAAAGAGGTAATTAAGCGCAAGGTGGCTGAAGCCAATACAAGAGGAAAGAAGAATGGATGATGTATGGCGGCTGGGTGTGTTTATGCTTCTATGGCTCGGCTTAATGTTCTATGAAATCAAGAAAGGTGATGTATGAAAGACAAAAATCATCTATTGCCACTGTGGATTGCTGGCGGCTCGATATTATTTGTATCAGCCGCTATGCCGCTTATTGACTCTATGGTTACATGGATTTCATCGGCTATTAATGCGCATATTAACCGTATGCAGATTGACTTAGAGCTTGACCAAAGAGAGGCACAGGCTGCTGCTGAGACGATTAAGCCAACACCTCAGATGACACAAGCTATTGGTTTTCAGGTAGATTCTGAATCTGAATATGAGGATGATGATTATGAGTAAACGCCCCTGCCACGTCTGGCAAATCCCATGTATGCGTTGTGATTATCAATCTGATTGCGATAAGTATGTAAAAATTGACAATCGCATGGTGGCACAGAGAGAAAAAATGTGGAATGATGCCGACTTGAGTTGTATGGATTGTATTTTGAGGACGGTGCTGAAGATGAAGAAGGAGGGCAAGACGGCGTAATGGAATGGATTGAAAAAATTGTATGGCATGAGGTCACGACTAGGCCGCCCACTGAAGAAGAAAATGAAGGATGGGCTGAATGGGGATTGTCCGAATCTGAGTATCCACCATACAGCTTTGATTGCGAAATGCCGGATGATAACCGAGATATTTTAGTGTTGGGTACAAGTGGCTATGTATGGCAGGACACTTGTGTGGCCGATGATGGATATGCTGGATACAATTCGTTATATCTTGACAATCATGGCGATTGGGATGATGTTGTAGCATGGGCTTATATGCCCACTGGCAAGAGAGATATGGAGGCGGATAATGCCAGCTAAGTCATCTGGTACTATCAAGCCATATTTACATTTCATTGGTGGTAATGCGGCATCTGTGACAGGCTCATGCACCATTGTTCGATTTGACAATATTAAGTTGGCGGTTGATATGGGCATGATTCAGACTAATAATCTAGTTGCTGATTATCGCGCGAATCGCGACCTGATGAAGAAAATCAAACCAAAGAGCATACATGGTGTTGTGATTACACATTGCCATTCAGACCATTGTATGGGACTCTTAGCCGCAGTTGCTATAGGTATGCAGGCATACATCTATATTCCTCAAGGCTCAATCCCTATTCTCAAAATAATGATGGAAGACTGTATTAAAATCATGGCGCAGGATAGCCTAAAGATGCAAAATAAACATGGTATCAAAGCGCCTCCATTGGCTACTGAGGGCGATATTGATAAGGTGATGCAATGGCTTGTAGAAGTGCCGTTTGACGTTCCTACGACAATCGTAGGTGGCGCAAAACTAACCTATTATCATGCCGGTCACATCGTCCATTCGGCTCAAGCCATGTTGGAAATCAAACAAGGCTACAGTATTAAGCGAGTTGGCTTTACAGGCGACTTTAACACTGAAGCTAAGAGTGTATCTGTACCGCCAATCGAGCCGTTGCCTAGATGTAACGTTGTGGTTGGTGAATGTACTTATAGCGACCCGACTAGATGTTACAGCATAAAGAAAGACCGTTGGTATGATGAGCAGGTTATCAATGCGGCCATATATCAATATAACCGCATCTTAATGCCGTGCTTTAGCCTACAACGAGCCGAGGATATTCTTGATGTACTATGGCGTACTAGAGTTACCGAGCGCAAGATTGACGGACAGATGATACCTGTTTATCTTGATTCGCCTCTTGCTTATCGCATATATAAGGCATGGCCAGACGTACTAGAATATGAAGATAAGCTGAATTTGCGCCTGATTGAATCATGGGAAGAAAGCCAAGCCGTCCAGCAATCGAACGAACGTGCTATTATAGTCGCTAGTAGTGGCATGCTAAATGCGGGGAGGGCATTAGCTTACCTTAAATATATTCTGCCAAATAGCCACAACGCCGTGCTATTCTCAGGGTATGCCAGCCCTAATACGCTTGCATATGAAATCAAGCATGGCGCTAAGGAAATTATGCTTGATGGTGAGATGATTCAGAACAACGCCCAGATATATTGCTTGAACACATTCTCGTCTCATGCTAATTACAACCAACTAATGCAATATTATAAACAAATTGATTATGACAGGCTGTGCTTGGTGCATAGTGAATTTTCGAGTAAGGTCGAATTTGCTCATACTCTACAAGACGCGCTTGTCAAACAAGGTAAATCAAGTAGAGTTGTAGCAACTCAACAAGACCAGAAAGTGTGGTTATGATATGACGTTTGATAAATTTATTAAACAGAATTTTGTTTTACAAGTAAGGCATAAGATTGATGTTGCTTGGTGTGTATCTAATGTCAAATTACATGATGGGCTGATTACATTTGATATGAATGTGTTCCGTTATAATTGTGGCGAAGACCAAAGATTAGCTAGACAAGTTGGTAAAATTCGAGCCACCATTGAATATAATCCTGATAAATTTACGATTGACGAAGAAACAAAACGAGCTATTATTGACACCGAGGATGATTTGGAATGGCTTAAACAAACAGAATTAGTAGATGTTAAAATTCTAAGAAAAAATTAAATAAACCCTATTGACAACCGCCTCAATCTATGATATAATCCAAATATCAAATGAAAAGGGCGGTTGTTATTATGACCACTGAGAAACTGTATGACGCAATCAAATCGTGGCGAGATTTCTGCAATGCTGAGGGAATGACCAGTACAGCATTTGAGATGAATAAGGTGATGGAGCAACTTGAAGCCGATATGCGCCTTGCCGAAGCAAAGAAATCTGGTACTAAGTCAATTGTTACAGCGGCGAATCGCATTATCAAGAACGCACAAACGTGGGAAAAACCAATTTTTGAAGGTGTGTTCACCAATCAGAACAAAGACGGCTCGACCTTATATTGTGTATGTGATGGTTGTGTAGCTGTTCGGTTCAAGGATAGGCCGCCCCTGCCTGAAATCGATAGTAAGTATCACGGACAAGAAATGAATCTTGATGGTATTGTTAAGAAGCCCGATGGGGGCAAGGAGATCGACATACCTGATATTGGCGAATTGAAGGTATATATCAAGACGCATAAGATCAAACAAACAAAAACAACTAATGCCGGACTTAAGCCGTACCTGCTTAATGAAGAAATTGGACTTTGGGTCAATCCACAATATCTGCTGAACGTCATGGAGTGTCTGCCTGGCTGTAAGGCATATGCTACCAATGCTGTTAGTGGCGTGTATATGGAGGGTAAAAATGGCGACGGGTTAGTATTGCCGGTGAGAAAGAATAAGTAAGGAGGATTGAAAATATGGAATACAATATTGGGGATATTATCAAGCTCAAGAATGATGCTGGTGTATTTAAGGTTGAAATTAAGAGAAAAATGGAAACGAATCGAGCCATTCAAGGATATGACGATGATTGCAGGTTTGATGGCAAGATGCGGCTCGAGGTGCATCATAGGGATTATGGCGAATATATCATTACAATGATAAGTCGTGAAGAATCAAACGATACGGGTAAAATCATTGTATGTTGGCTTGATACCTGTAACGACGAGGTTGAATATTATCTTGGGCAGATTATTCAGTACGAAGAAAAAGAAGACGTGTTCGAGCTGATGAAGTGATGAGTAAGAATTATACGATTCTTCACCTTCATTCCATGCTGTCTAACGGTGTAACTAATATTGATTCAGTCACACGGTACGACCAATATATAAATCGTGCCGCAGAGCTTGGCATGAAGGCTATTGCGTTCAGTGAACATGGGTCTGTTTTTCAGTGGGTTAAGAAAAAATTGTACGCCGAAGAAATGGGCTTAAAATTTATTGCAGCTGAAGAATTTTATCTAACTCAAACCCTATCAGAAAAAATTCGCGACAACTATCACTGTCTGCTTATCGCCAAGAATTATGATGGCGTACTAGAGCTAAACAAGTTATCAACCAAATCATTCAATCGTGATGATAATTCATTCTACTATGTTCCGCGAATCACGATTGATGATGTGAAAAATACAAGCGACAATATTATCGTAAGCACGGCTTGCTTGGGCGGCGTTCTTAATAAAGCGCCAGATGATGTCAGATGGGATTTTTATCATTGGTTATGTGAGCATAAAGATCGCTGTTTCCTTGAGATTCAGCCCCATCTTGACCCGGCTCAAAAGAGCTACAATAACACGCTATGGGCGCTATCCAAACAGAGCGGATTGCGGTTGTTGATGTGTACTGATACTCACGCGCTTAATTCAACCCATGTAGATGGGCGGCGTATTTTGCAGAAAGCCAAGAATATTCACTTCGATGGCGAAGACCGGTTTCACCTTGAGATGATGAACTACGATGAACTAGTTCAGCTATGCCGTATGCAAGATGCGCTTCCCATGGATGTGTATCTGGACGCTATCGAGATGACCAATACTGTGGCTGATATGGTTGAGCCGTTCGAGCTTGATTATAGCTATAAATATCCTCATCTATGGGGCGATGATAGCGAGGCTGTGCTTAGAGCTAAGATAGCAGATGGCATTAAATGGCGCGGCGTTGATAAACTATCTAATTATCAAGAATACCTAGACCGCATTGAATATGAAATGAAGGCGTACATTCATAACGGTGCTATTGACTTTATGCTGCTCATGGAAGATATTGTTGCTTGGTGTAGAACGCAAGATATTCAGATTGGATATGGGCGCGGCTCTTGCACCGGCAGTTTGATTGCTTACCTGCTTGGCATTACTGAGATGGATAGCATTAAGCATAAGCTTAATTTCGATCGCTTCATGAATGTCGAGCGCGTATCATTGTCTGATATTGACTCGGATATACCGCCTAACAGAATTGATGAAGTAAAGAATTATGTATTTAACAAGCATGGGTTGTATTGTGCTGATATTGTTACATTTAATACCATTGCTCTGAAGGGTGCTATTCGGGATGTTGGTAGGGCACTTGAAATGTTGCTTGATGAGGTGGGCGATATTTGCAATAAGGTTGAACAAGACGAGGCCGGATGCCGCGCCAAATACCCAGAGCTATTTAAGTATGTAGATATTGTTAATGGTTGTGTTGTATCGGTTGGCAACCATCCATCAGGAATGATTGTTGCGCCGCATAGCATTGATGACCGCATGGGGTTATTTACTACAACAACCGATACCGTGCCAATCAGCCAAATCAATATGAAAGAGGTTGACTTGCAGAATTATGTAAAGCTCGACTTGTTAAAGCTGATTACGATACAGATTATCAATGAGACGTGTAAGATGTGTGGAATTGAGCGCTTAACACCTGATAATATTGATGTTGCAGACAACGCCGTGTGGCGTTCTATCAGAGATGATACGACAGCAATATTTCAGTGGGAATCAGGCAGCGCAAGGCAGTATATAGCCAAGTTGCTATCAGATACAACCATTGCCAAGTTACGCAAGGTTCAGCCAGATATCGACTATATCACATTGTTGTCTATGGGTAACGGTGCGATTCGTCCTGCTGGCGCATCATACCGCGATGAGCTTGCCAATGGCGATGTTCGCACATATGACAATGAGGCTATTAACCATTTCATGTCTGATACGTTCGGCTTTCTTATCTTCCAATGCCAGATTATCGGATTTTTGCATAAATACTGCGGTTATACTATGGGCGAGGCCGATGTGGTGCGCCGCCATTTCGCTAAGAAGACGGGTACAGATAAGGATATACCGCAAATTAAGGCTGGATTCGCTAAGACAATGGCTGAGCAATACGGCATGAGCCAAGAGCAATCTGATAAAACCATAGCGGATTTTATTCAGGTCATTGAGGATGCCAGCAATTACTTGTTCTCTCTCAACCATAGTCAGCCATATAGCTATGAGGGCTATGCAGAGGGATGGCTTAGATATTATTATCCGTTTCAGTTCTTGACAGTGTGCCTAAATGTCAATCAGGGCGACGATTCTGAGACATCGGCTCTGACCGCCTATGCTCATAAGATGGGCATTAAAATCAAGTCGCCGCGATTCCGTCATTCTCGCTCGGATTATTTTTGCGATACTGCTGAAAATGTAATCTATAAGGGGCTTGGCTCAATTAAGTATATGAGCGCAGATGTGGCTGAAGCTCTGTATGGTATGCGCGATATGCAGTTTAAGAATTTTATTGATGTGCTGTTTGCCATCCAGCAGCTTGAATCAAAGCCTGATTCGCGCCAACTTGATATTCTAGTCAAGATCGGCTATTTTGACGAATTTGGCCCACCCAAAGCGCTATTGATTGGCATTGAGATTTTTAATAAATTTTCAAAATGCAAGACAATTAAACTTGACAAATGGCGCGAAATGGGGCATAATGTAGATATGCTTGCGCCCTATGCCGGTAAGATGACGGATAAGACGGCGAGTCAGCTTGATAATCGTGGTATTGTACTGGCCATCCTACGTTCAATGAAAATGCCAAAAACAACGATTATTGATAGGCTAAAATGGCAATCTGAGCTACTTGGCTATGTTGATACTTGTGACCCTAAATCGCCCATTACAGATTGGCTTGTGTTTGATGTTAAGACAACTAATTATAGCACGGTATATTGCCGCCTGTATAATATCAGCATTGGCGTTGAGCGTGAAATGCGGACGAACCGTCAATTCTGGACTAAGAATAAGCTAGAGCGTGGAGACGCAATTAGAGCTGTGACGCAAGAGAAGAATAAGATGAAAAAGGATGAAAATGGTGAATGGGTGAGAACAGACCAAACTTATCAGGAGTTGAAGGCATGGAAGAAGTTGTAAATAAAAGTAATAAGTTGCTTGGTATCATTAACAATGTTCTCAGTGCTGGTCCGAAGACGGCAAAAACCTTAGTCACTGCATTCCCTGAATATTCAGTAGAGTATCTGGCTGGATTTTGGCTTGATATACGAGACGCTGTTGTTGAGGATTACGAATGGCAATGCGAGAAAATGTAAAGGAGGATTAAAATAATGGATGCTGTTGAATTTTTGAAAACTCGAAGAAGATTGTGTAATAACAATATTTGTGAAGATAGTTGCCCATTGTTTCATTGTGAGGATGATGATACAGATGACGACTGCGTTAAACAAGTATGTGCCGTTGAGCAATGGGCAAAAGAACATCCCATCAAAACAATGCAGGATAAACTACTCGATGTTTTTCCCAAATCAAAAATAATAAATGGTTGTGTACTTTTATGCCCTATGGACATTGATGAGGAGTATCAAGAACGTAGTCCATGTAGTTATAAATTCTGCGAGGATTGTCGTCGTGATTTTTGGCTAAAAGAAATTAGTTGAGGTGAATGATGACAAATCAAGAAGCTGCAAATTTATTAGTTAAAGAATACAGTAAGTATAAGGCATTATGTATGGAATATCATCAGCATACCTATAGCGATATTAGATTATCAGAGGCCATTGCTATGGCCGTAGCAGCTTTGAATAAAGAAGACAATAAGGAGGATTAAGTGAATGTTTGGTTTAATTTCAAGACGTAAATTTATTAGCGCTGTTGAAACGTTGCTCAGAGATAGCGCCGACAACAACAAAGCGACAGACAAAGACGATATGTATTGGCGCTTTGGTAATGCCAATGCTGTGAATTATATTTGTCATAAAGTTGGCGTTGATTCTATGGCACTCGAAAAGGAAATTAGGGAGGTTGGATAAATATGGGTATTGCGGTGATGATTCTCGGTACCAGTGGCAGTGGTAAATCTGCATCACTACGCAATTTTAAGCAGGAGGAAGTGGGTATTCTTAATGTAGCATCTAAGCCGCTTCCTTTTAGGAATACAAACAAACTACAGATGCTCAATAAGGCAAACTACGATGTTATCAAGAAAGCTGTATCATCTGGCCAGAAATTAAGTTGGGTCATTGATGATGCTCAGTATCTTATGGCGTTTGAGAGCTTTGACAAAGTGAATGAAGTTGGCTATGGTAAATTCACCACTATGGCCAAGAATTATCAGGAAATGTTGAGACATATTCAGGAAAATACAAGCCCTGATACTATCGTGTATGTGCTACAGCACGTTGATACTGATGATAATGGCAATGTCAAGGCTAAGACGCTTGGCAAGATGCTAGATCAGCAGCTTACAGTGGAGGGTTTGTTTACCATTGTTCTACTTGCTAAGGCAGATGAAAATAAGCACTATTTTATTACGCAGTCTGATGGGACTAATACTTGTAAATCGCCCATGGGTATGTTTGAAACCGTCGAAATTGATAATGACCTAAAGATGGTTGATGACACTATCAGAGATTATTATGGCCTAAGAAAGCAACCAGCTAAGAAGTCTACTACAGCTAAAACGGCTGAGTAAAATATATAAATTTCATTAAATTTCAGAAAGGTAATTATCATGAAGAAAGTTGACTTAAGCAAGGTTCAGGAAGCAGGAAACGGCAACTATAAGCGTCTACCAGCAGACGGTTATGTGCTAAAAATTCTCAAGGTGCAGGATGTGCCTGAGTACAACCGTCTCGACTTCTATTTTGATATTGCAGAAGGTCCGTATAAGGACTATTACAACGAACGATATAAGACAAATACTAACGCAAATAAGAAGTGGGGTGGCCGATTCTCTAAGTCTTACGACGCAAATAACGAACGCGCTCTGCCATTCTTTAAGCAGTTTGTAACCGCCGTTCAGAATAGTAACAAGGGTTTTGTTTGGGACGAAGAACATGAGCAGCAATTTATAAAGAAACTGGTAGGAGCAACGTTCCGCGAGGAAGAATTTGTCGGACAGAACGGAAAGGTCGCTGTTAGTTGCAAGCCAGATATGTTCCACAGTGTTGACAAGATTCGTAGTGGTGATTTTACTATCAGAGAGATTAAGCGCCTAACCACCACCAAGACCACAACCGCTGCACCTACCAATGAGCCAATCCCAGACTTTGAATCTGTGTTCAATAGCGCCCCTGCCACCTCTGTAACTGAAGCAGATGATGCAACACCTTGGGACGATTCTGATTCTAATCCATTTGCGTGAGGTTGATTATGGATAAAATTCTGCACGTTAATTTTATCACCGTAATGGACAGATGGGGGGATGTTTGTGGGCACAAGCTAAATTCTCCTGATTCAAGCAAGTTTGTTTTTACCGCTTACGATCTTTGCGAATGCCCCGAAGATGCTACTATTTATCGAGGTTTATTCAATGGCGATGACTATTTAAATGCAATCCAACTTGGTATGGAATTGGCGAGAGAAGGTTATACATCAATTGAAGTAACAGATAGCGAAGAGAAAGATTAAAAAATATTAAAGCCGGGGCTTGACAACTCCGGCTTTTTATTGTACAATAACCCATGAAGGGTAGGTGATAGCAATGATAAACAGATTTCTTGGATGTGGTGATCTGCAAGAAATCCGCATCGACCTATTCAAGACGCATATGCGCATCAAGCTGTCACTTGCTATCACCTCCGCAAATATCATCACTTGCCAGCAGACCATAAGTCGCAAATGGGGCGCACAGCAAATCCAGTCGTGGCTTGACATGATACCAGCCCTGCATCCGCGCATAGACGGCTATGTATATGTAAAAAATCAACGTTATTATACAATGAAAAAATCAGATACACCAACTAGGCTATTAGTTAGTGGTAATGTCAATGAATATAAAAAAGCATTGTATTATAATATGCAATATTGCCGCACAGAGCCAGCTGCAAGCCGATGTGGACTAAGCATAGAGATGGATGGGCAATGGGTGGATAATGAGAAGTTCGTTAATCTGACAGGTGAATGGGCACGGCTGTTTCATATCCCAGCTATTGACGGCTATGAGAAGCGGCTATATCGGCTCAAGCTGGATTATGGTAATGGCGCGGTTGCCGATGGTGATGTGGTCAAGGTTGAGCCGTATGGACTGAAGATGGTGGGCTGTGCACCATTGAATGAATATATAGATGATGAGCAGATGAAAAATATACTGCTTGAGATTGAAATAACCTCTTGACAAACCAAACAATATATGCTATACTTGGATTATCAAAGAGATGGAGGTAAGGATTATGGTTTGGAAAGTATGGTTCTATAAAGACTGGATTGAGGATGCGATGTATGTAGCAGTAGATTCATTTGATGAAGCAATTGCATTAGCTCGTCAGTTTGACAATAGATATAGCATGGCTCAGCCTGTATGTAAAGCCAATGCCTAAACCACAACTAATCAAATGCCGCCAATGTGGTCAATCTCATCCTAAATCAGATGCAATCCAGCTACCCAATAAATTCTGGTTCTGTTGCCAAGACTGCGCTGATAAATGGGTGGTTGGCCGTAAAAAGCAAGACAAACCAAAAGAGGATTATAGCCCATTGCGCAAGCTGACGGATTACGTGCAGACATATGCGCCTGATACTGAATGGGTTAAATTTGTACAGACGGTCAAGAAAATGCAGAGCGATTATGGGCTAACACCGCAAGCTATACATTATACTCTGTGGTATATGCGCGAACATTTGCAGATTAGGTTTGACGGGTCGGGCTTGCCTCTAGTTCCGTATTATACTGAAGCGGCTAAAAAATATTACAGCTGGCGGCAAAAAATGCAACAGGTTGTTGCTGATTGGCAACTAAAAGATAATGATGTTGAGGTTGTTAGAAAAGAGAAAAAGGAGGATGTGTTCAGTTAATGTCTCAAATTCAATATAAATTCAATAAGAATGATGAATATTACACTCCTGCATATGCGGTCAAGCCGCTTCTCAAATATCTTCTACCTCATAGCAATATTTAGTGTCCATTTGACACAGAAGAGAGTCAATTTGTTCAAGTATTGTCTAAGGCTGGACATAACGTCATATATGCACATATTTCAATAGGGCTAGATTTCTTTGAGAACAAGCCGCCATTTGGAACAGACTATATCATCTCTAATCCTCCATATTCCCTAAAGACAGAAGTTTTTCAAAGGCTATACAACCTCGGCAAGCCATTCGCTATGCTTATAAATTTTCAAGGTATCTTTGATAACAAGGTGCGTTTTGACCTATTTGAAGCAAATGGCTGTGAAATGATGTGGCTCAGTCCTCGCGTGTCATACATTAGACCTAATTGCACTCTGGCTCTGTCCCGTTTCAAAGTGGCTATTTGTGTCACAACGTGTTACCATCTCAACTTGTATTTGAGAGAATTAGTAAGAAGGATGATGTGTTTGGATGATTTTACTTGAATATTACAGGACTGGGCTTGACTGGATTGATAGAGTTGAAAGGGTGTATATCAACACATCGAATATTCAATATATCACATGCGAACCTTATAGTTGCTCTAGGAATGTAGTTGTTGGAATCAACGGTGATCAATTCATGCTAACGGATAATAGCGGCAAAAAATTGCTTGCTCGAATGGATCTATCTAAGGAGGATTTGATTAGATGACATGGCATAAAATGCAAGACTTTCCATATAAATCAACTAACGTTGTAGACCCTAATAAATTTGTGATGGTTTCACAGTGTCTTTATAGCATTAGAAGCCCGTATAATTGTTTTGTTGCTCAACTGTGCCCAGGCGATATTAGCGATGGTGATTGCTGGCGTACTCCTATTGGTGTATACATAGCTACCGACGATACAGATCGTTGGGCATATATTGAATTGCCAGAGGATTAAAAGATGGTTGAATTTGTAAACAAATACGCGGAGGCTTTTGTTGCTCTGGCGGATGGTATGCTTGATACGAGCGATATCGAGCCGTATATGGATGTTGTTGTTGAGGCGTTGAAGAAACAAATTCCTGCCAAACCCAAACCAATGCCGCTTGTACCCGACACAAAATATTTCTATTGGTGTTCAAATTGTTATATGGGGATTGACAGATATTGTCAATATTGTGACAAATGTGGACAACGGTTAGATTGAGAGGACTGACTATTGCTCTATGATGCAAATTCAGCACGTCTTTTATTAGGTTGTCTGCTAATCAAGCCATCGCTTGCCATCTCCGATAAATACCCCATGTCCAAAGCCGACCTAGAACCAGTGTCGTTTCATTTACGTCTTTGGCAAGCCTGTGTGGCTCTTGCTCGTCGTGGCGCTGAATCCATATCAAGCCTAGATATTTATATGTTATGCAAGAACAACAAGCAGGTAGAGGACATATTCAAGGCAAATCAACTTGACGATTTTATTGATACGGTCAAGCAACTTGCCAATGTCGGCAACTTTGACGTATATTACGCAAATGTGCGCCGGTGCACGTTGATTAGAGCGTATAAGGCGGCTGGGTACAATGTAGACAAGTTTGAGCAAGATGACCAAGCATCCATTGAAGATATTGTACAGTGGTTTGACGCACAACAGATAGCTATCAAAAAGGCGTTTTATAAAGACAAGGATGTTGATGAACTAAAGGCTGGTGATGGCTTTGAGGCGGTCAAAGAGGGCTTCAAGGCAGAGCCGCTATTTGGTGCTACAACATTCAGTGAATATCTGAACACGGCTGCTAGAGGCTGGATTCCTGGACAGTTGTCAATCTATTCGGTCGGCTCAGGCATAGGTAAGTCAACTATCGGCTTGGCTAATCTTGTGCAAGTATGCTGTCCTAGAATCTATGATATAGACAAGGAGCAATATGTAGACAACCCATGCTATCAACATAAGGCTGGTCTGTATCTCCAGTTTGAGATGGCTGGTGATACTGAAGTCACGCCTAAAATCGTGGCTACAATTAGCGGCGTACCATGCTTTAGCATTTTGAATGGCCGCTATGAAGAGGGCGAGGAAGAGCGGGTTGATGAGGCGATTAAGATTCTGCATGAATCTAATCTGTATATCGTCACTATGCCTAATTATACGGTTGACCTGATTGAATCATATGTCAAGGATTATGTGGTAAACCGAGGGGTCGGCTATTTGTGCTACGATTATATAGTCGAGTCAGCCTCAGTATCGAGCGATATTGCCAAAAAGAACGGTGTGGCTACACGGTCAGATCAGGTCTTATCAGGTATTGCAAGCAAGCTTAAGGATTTAGCTGTTGAATATAATATTGCCGTCCTTACATTTACTCAAGTTAATGCCAATGCTATGACGCAAGAAATTATGGATAGTGGTGTTGCGGCTGGTTCAAGAGCTATTCAGAATAAGGCTGATGTGGCCGGTGTTATTATGCCATTGCGCCGCAAAGAACAGGACATAGCTGATATGATGGCCGAAAAGTACCCTGATAGAGTCAAACCGAATCGTGTGTTATCTGTCTACAAAATGCGCTTCTCATCGGTTGAACAGGGCATTAAGATTTATTTTAATCTCGATTTGAATACTGGGCGAACAAAGGATTGTTTTGTAACGAGCAAGTTTGACCAGCCCTATTCGCTCAGTAAGACAAGGTTGGTGTATGCGAAATGAGTCACTTGATTTGTTGTATTGTAGCTGCTATCAGCGGATTTACGATTGCTGGAATCAGCGAACTTGAACGTGGATACAAGAAGAATCATAGTTTTAGTATGTTGGCGACATTGTATAGTGCATATGTAACATTGGTGTTGTGTGTCGTGACTATTATTATTACACTGATGACAAAGTGAAATATGAATGAATTATTAAAACAAAAGAATAATGATGCTTGGCGCGAATTTTATCTGCGTAATCCTGATATATTTATTGAGGATTGGTTTAATATCAAATTGAAATGGTATCAAAAAATCGTTCTGAAACAGATGATGAGAGACAAGAAACTTGGCGATGTGTACGATTATGCTGTAAAAATTAGTGGGAGATATTCACGAAAATGACAGATAGAGTAAAAGAATTATGCTTATGCGCGAAAGATATTGCTGCAAATGCTGATAAGTTATTAGCAGATGTTCCATATTATCAAGACTGCGATATTGTCATTGGGTTGCATAATGACGAAGCGCCGTTTGTCAAGGTGGTACAGAGATATGTACCAGAGGAGGTTGTGAAGTGGTATAAGGAGAATGACCGATGAACGATAAACAAATCAAAGCGTTAAACGAGGTTATTGAAGCCGCTATTCAACACGGAGGTGATTATGGTGGGGCATACTATTGTTATGCCGGTGAACTTGCAGACGCTATGGACTTTCTTGTCGCCACTATAAACGACAGCGATTATTATTGGGAGTGGAAAAACGGGCGTGAGAAAATACCAGTTGTTGTTAAGAGAAAGCGTTGAAAATGATTGACATTGCCTCTCTCAAACTTCAATTAACCGAAGACCGCATTATTGAGCTGATGGATGCTCTTGGTGCGCCATTGATGAAAGCGGATGGCAATTATCTTGTATTCCCGTCTATCTGCCACCAGAGTGACCCATTAGCTCACTCCGCTAAGCTCTGGCTATACCTAGACTTCATGCAGTACAAATGTTGGAGTTGTGGCTTTTCAGGTGATACCATATCTCTAGTTCAGCACGTCAAACACCTTGACTTCAATCAAGCGATTACCTATATTTGCTCTACTCTACATTTGCAAGTCGGTCAAGTAGAGCAAAATGAGCAACTTGATAATTGGGCTGAGTTGCGTCGATTCCTACCCAATGCCGAGCCAGAGCCATGTAAGTTGGCCACATATGACCCAGCCGTCTTATCCCTATTTGACCACTTATACCCGCAAGATTGGCTAGATTATGGGATAACAAAAGATACACTTGATAAATTCGGCGTAGGTTGGTATGCACGGCAAGCGTGTATTTCCATACCTGTGGTGTTTAATGGGCAACTCGTAGGCGTGAGAGGACGATATACAAGAGAACATGATGTGGCTAAAGGCAAGTATAGGCCGATATGTACGCTTGATGGACAGGTGCTTAAATTCCCAAGCGGTGCTTGCTTTTATGGCTATGACCAGAATAGAGCCGCTATTGAAAAGTCACGCCAAGTGGTGCTATTTGAATCTGAAAAAAGTGTGCTAAAAGCGCCCGAATACGACCTACATAACAGCATAGCTGTCTTTGGCTCTAATATCAGCAAGCAGCATATCCAGTTATTGCTTGAGTTGGGCGTAAATGAGGTTGTGTTGGCCATGGATAGCGATTATCATGTTGTGGGTGATGATGAGTTCAAATTCTTTGTGGTTAAGATGAAGAAATTGGTGGCTAAGTTGCGCAGTTATTTCAACGTTTCAATCGTCTATAACAATCAAGGCTATGATATGTATAAATGCAATATGATGGATATACCATATGAGCAAGCAATGAAATTATGGGAAAGTAGGGTGAAAGTATGAGAACACCATGTAAGTATGCGCATGAGATCACATATAACAGGTTTGTGAATGGCGAACTAAAAGATGTGACTGTTAATGAATGCTTTGCTGTGCCGGAGCCGTTTGAATGTGACGATGGATGCAAAGAATGTTGCACAAAGCATAAGTCTTTAGGGGATAATACAAAATTGTCTTGGATACCAACCCAATGTCTTGACGAGCAATATGGCTATATATATAAATGCGCCAGATGTGGCGAAGAAATTATTGGCACGTCCAACTATTGTCCTTGTTGTGGTTATGAATATGAGCCTTGGTACGGCATAACGTTTAATTAAATAATACTTGACAATCAACCTCATTTGTGGTATAATCGCTATATCAACAATAAGGAGGTTGATTTTTATTATGATTGAATGGCGTAAAGTAAAAGATGTATTGCCGCCATGTAGTAAATCGGTTCTTGTAGCTGGTTCAGAAACGGATGGCACATACCCAGAAGAATTTGTTCATCTGATGAAGATGTTTGTCAATCATTATTCATATGGTGACGAATATATGTGGCGATGTGTATGGGATGCAGATGTGTATGAGGTTTATGAAGATGACCAATGGGCATATATCAACTTCCCAGAGCCAGAAAAGGATGGTGGTTGAGTGAAAATTCATCCACTACTAGATTCCCTTAATGAAGCCACATTTTTACGAGCATATTTACGTGTCTGTGGTATAGATGATATTGATGCTTATCTGCATCCAGATAAGATTGAATATCAAAGCCCAGATATGTATAAGAATATGGATGTGGCTGTACTGCTACTTAAACAACATCTTACAAAAATGAGTAGAATCGCAGTTTTGTGCGACGAGGACGACGATGGCCTGTGTTCATGCGTTATCATTGCAGATATGCTTAAGCGGCTCAATGCTGAATATCGTATCTTCTTCCATACGGTTGCAAAGGCGCACGGTATTAGAGCCGACTCATCTGATAAGGTGCTGGATGATATTCTTGAATATGCGCCATCTCTACTTATCATCCCAGACGCAAGCGCAGATAGAGAATCATGCCAGACGCTCAGAGAGCATGACTGTGACGTGCTTATCCTAGACCATCATCTATATGATTTTTCAAATAATCCATACGCAGTTATTGTGAATTGTCTGCAACAGAGCGATACTAATCAATCAGCAAGTGGCGCATTGATAGCAAGCAAATTCGCCAATACCGTTCTGGGCAACGATAAAGACGAATATGCCGACCTTGTAGCCATGTCGCTTATTGGTGATGTTATGGATTTACGCGACCTAGAGAATAGAGCCTATATCAATCAATGGCAAAGAGATTATGAGAAGGCGGTGAGCAAGCCGAATGAATGAATTTTTGACCTATATGGTAGAGAAGTTGGGCAAAGGTAGGCCGCCCTCTCCAACAAACGTGTCCTGGAACGTTGTGCCCAAGATTAACGCCGTTTTCCGTAATGGCACGCAAGATGATAGAGCGGTGCTGATTGACGGCTTTATGGGCAACGTAGAGCCTGAGACGGCTATTAAGGTTGCTACTCGTTGCCATAGTAAACAAACTCGTGAAGTCAAGGCGTTGTTTGATTCAGCTATTGACAATCTCAACATTTATAAAAATTGCGTCGTAGCAATGATTGATAATGAATACAAAGAATATACAGGTTTATTGGCTAATAAGCTAATGTCCAAATACAATAAGACTGCATTTGTGTTTAGAAAATTAGACCCATGCACTCTATCAGGTAGTTATCGCTCGCCTGTTGATATTATCGGCCTGCTTAATGGCAGTGGTTTAATTACAGCGCAGGGTCACGGTTGTGCCGCCGGTTGCTTCTTGAAGGTGTCAAATGCCAAGCGATTCGTCAAGTGGTTTGACGAGCAACAGATTGATATGGTTGGTGTTGTTGAGGTTGCAGCCAGTATTGAACCAAGCCAGATTACACAGGCGCTATGTCAAATCTGTGTAGATAATGAGGGTTTGTTCGGACAGGGGTGCCCCAAGCCACTATTCCATTGTACTTTAACAACTCCACAGATTTATGTATATCGTAATCGCTTAACTACTGTCAAGCTGATTCAGGACGGCATTGAGTTCATTAAATTCTTTGTTAGCAATGAAGAAGCAAGTCAGTTTGAGGCGGCACAGGGCAAATCCATAGAGGTTGTGGTATCTCTTGGATTGAATGAATATAATGGGCAAATTAAGCCGCAAGCAATAATCGAGCGATATGAAATTGCAGATAAGAAAAACGATGAATTTGATTGGGAAAGGATTTTTCAATAATGGGTAAAATGACGATTGGTGACTTGCGTCAAAAGCAAGCATTACCACTTGAAGCGAAAATTATTGTATCTAAACAGAGAATCAAAGAGTGATATGAACACTGGGATGGTGAAGTATATATCTCTAATTCGGGAGGTGTTGATTCTACTACTCTCAGTCATCTCGTCCATTCTCTATATCCTGATGTACCAGATGTGTATTGTGATACAGGACTAGAATATCCTGAACTAAGAGATTTTATTATAAGTAAGCCAGGTGTGATTGTGTTGAAACCAGCTATATATGATAGAAAAACAAAATCATGGCAACACACATCTTTTGCTAAAGTTATTAAAAAATACGGTTATCCAATTATTAGCAAAGAACAGGCCGCGTTTATTCAAGAATACAGGGCAACCAAAAGTGAACGCTTAAAACAAATTAGACTTAATGGTAATAGATACAATCGCGGTAAAATTTCTAAGAAATGGCTCAAGTTTGTCGAGCCGTCTTGCCATATACCCGTGAGCAATAAATGCTGTGATATTATGAAGAAAAATCCATCCAAACGATTTGAGCATGAGACAGGTCTACACCCGTATATCGGCACTATGACAGACGAAAGCGCTCTACGCGAGACAAATTGGCTAAAATTTGGTTGCAACGCATTTGATAAGGATAGGCCAACAAGCAATCCATTATCTTTTTGGACTAAATCAGATGTGTTATCTTATATAGTTAAATACAACATCCCATATGTCAAAGAAATCTATGGTGACATCATAGAACAGGACGGCGTATATACCACAACTAAGCAAAAGCGCACAGGTTGCATTTTCTGTGGCTTTGGTTGCCATCTTGAAAAAGAATCAAACAAATTCCAAACGTTGGCACATACACACCCCCAGCTCTACGATTACTGTATGCGTGGCGGCAAATACAACGAATCTGGCATGTGGATTCCTGACAAGGGACTTGGTATGGCTAAAGTGTTAGATTATATCAATGTCAAATGGTGGAATGATGGCGATGAAGCCAAGCGAGATGAATATAGAGCTAAGTATAAGGAGAAAGAAAAAATTGAGCAGAGCAGAACGCAACCGCCGCAAGAAGATTGAGCGACCCATGAAATATGCGCCTATTCATTGCCCGAATTGCGGCTTGGTCGTAGATGAAAAATATGTAGTTGACCTAGATTCGACTTGTCCTATTTGCGGTAGAGAGCTATTTGGCGCACTAAAAGAAATGATGAAAAATAATTAAATAACCTATTGACAACCTCCTGTTCATGTGATATACTTATGGTACAAATTGAACAGGAGGTTGTTTAATTATGAAATTTTATATCCATCGCACATTGAATTGTGAAACCGCAGATCAACTTAGACGTATTTACCCGATCCTCAGCTATTATGTTATGCACGATGAAAAGATTGGTTGGCTTGGAAACATGGGTGCTTGTATTGAAATCAATTCTTTTAAGAAGCTGATTGAATTGAACAAGACAACAAACCACCCCATTATCATTGATGTAAACGATGAAATTCCGACCATTGAAATCTATGACGATTGGAGGGAGTAATTAAATGCAAGATATACTTACCTACACAGCATGGCTCGATGTGGTATGCGACATCTGTAATAGCTTGTTGAAAGCAACTGTAACTATTGTAGATAATGAATTTAAGGTTGTGGCGAGTAAATATAGATGGGTTACATTTATCAGTACAGAGCGAATCCATTGGGTGTATGATAAAGGATGGGAACCGGCATTTGGTGCAACTAAGCTGATGGAAACGATTATCGATAGATGGGAACAGCTAATTGTTGAGGAGGGCGATTGATGCCAAAAGCAAAATTGCTCCCACAGCGATTCTTATACCGTGACGCCAAGACCGATTTTGCCATCTTGTCATGCAAGCTGGTTAATCCTGTTGCCGGTATAGAGACGCACCCCGTATATCATAATCTCACGCTAAAAGGCGCAAATATAGCCAACTTTGAGCTGAATCGCCGCATTGACTGCATCATTGAGCCAATCATTGACGAGGAGCATCCATATAGCTATAAATTTATCAGTTTTGGCTCGTTTGAAGCAAAGGGCGGCAAATTCAAGTTGACAGAGAAACAGGAGCTACAGGCTCTACGCAGCTTGATGACGAATAGGCAGGCCGAATCATGCCATGCCGCCTATCCTCGTTTCGTCAGCATGGTGCTGAATGGCGAACAAGAACAAATTGACCCCAATAAAATCAAGTATGTTAAGAATGTGCTGTTGAGCCGCTATATTGCTAAAATCAAGTCAATCAATAACCGTGTCGCGTTCATGGAAGAGGCGGCTAAATGGTCTATTGAATCTGATGAAAATCTGAATAAAATTGCGGCGCGATACGGAAATATTGATGAGTTCAAAGAGGACATAGAGCAGAACCCATATAACGTGCTGATAAACGTGCTTGATTGGGGCTGGACTAGGGCTGATAAAGCGGTAATGAAATGTGCGCCATCTCTTGCTTGCTCATTAAATAGAGCCGAAGCCGCCTGTATCTATCTACTCAAGCGAAATGAGGATGATGGCAACACGCGAATCGGCGCATCTGAGCTATTTGACCAGTTCGTGTCGCTATGCCCTGAATCGGTTAGTTATATTTATGAGGCAGTCACTACATCGTCTAAAATCTACTATGAGCCAGAGCGCAAGTATGTAAGCCGCAAATCGACCTATATGGCTGAATGTCATGTAGCTGAGGTCGTGAAGAAAAAAATAGCCAATCCACATTATTCTCCTATGGATTGGCAGAAGTTTACAAGTGTAGACGGCTTAGATCTGACAGATGAACAAACGCAGATTCTTGAGATGGCTTGCAAGCAGGATGTAATGATGTTGACGGGGAGTGCCGGTTCTGGTAAGAGTCAGACGCTCAAGGCCATTATTGAGATGCTTGAAGCTAACAACTATGGCTATACACTGCTAGCTCCGACAGGAATCGCCGCAAAGAGGATGCGTGAGGCAACAAGTCGTGAAGCCAGCACCATTCATATGTTCTTGCTGAGTGAAGCGATGGCGGGCGATTATGTGTTGATTGACGAATCTGGCATGGTTGCAGTTGACCTGCTATCCGCTCTATTCAATAAGCTCAATGATACCACCAAGCTCATCTTTATTGCCGACCCATCTCAGCTTGCTTCTATCTCATGTGGTAATGTTGTGCGCGATATGCTTGATAGCGGCATCGTGCCTATATGCAACTTGACCAAGGTGTTCAGATACAACACATCTGGCATTATAACTATTGCTACTGATGTACGAAATAGTGATAGTAGCCATCTGACAGATACTTTCACGGATTACAAGTTTGTTAAAATTGATACATTGCCAATCAAGCAAATTGAGCGAGAATATGCGGCTCTGTTGGCTAGTGGCTATGGGCAGGATGATATATTGATTCTGTCGCCATTCAATAAGGGGCAATGCGGCTCATTGGTTATCAACAATTATATCCAAGATAAATTTAACCCAAATCCACCTACAGATGTTGGTTGGACAATGAATGGCGTGGAAGTCAAGTTCCGTGTTGGTGATAAGGTCATCAATAAAAAGAATGAATATCGTATGCCACTTGTCGATAGGGAGGCTACGGTGTTTGTAGCCAATGGTGATATGGGGCGCGTTATGGATATTGAGCCTGATGATAAGATGCCGCAGATGGTCGTACGTTTTGATTGTGGCGATTGTCTAGTTGATAAGGCGCATATCAGCAGGATGTTGCTAGGATATTGTATCAGCACACATAGCAGCCAGGGCTGTCAAGCAAAGGCGGTGATTGTGGTGGTAGATAGAAGCCATATGCGGCTTATTTCGCGCAACCTGCTATATACTGGGGTGTCAAGGGCGCAAGAGCGGCTAGTAGTAATTGGCGATATGGAGGCGATTGAGACAGGACTAAATGTGCAGGAAGAAAAATGTAGGAATACGTGGTTGAGAGAGGTGTTAAAGGATGGCGTTGATTAAATGAATTATGAATTTCATGTAGGGGATTATGTTAAGACAAGAGCTGGATATATCGGGTATATTGATAATGTCTCAGACTTGGGAGATGGGAACATTGTAGTTCGTGTACGTTGCGAAGATGAAGACCTTGTGCCCTTTAAAGTTAATGACTTAAATGTCACAAATAATTTTCTTCGTATCGGCGCATATGATTTCACTAAGAAAGAAAAGAAGAAGATTGAACATCTTGAAAAAGACTTGCCAGTAGAGGGACGAATTAAAGATAAAACGGTTGAATTTAAGCAATACTTTAGCGATGGAGAGTACGTTAAGTTTGTTTATAATGGCAAGATGATTGATAAAATCAATGAGCTTGTTGATGCTGTGAATAAATTGATGGAGAAATAAAAATGACGAGAACAACGTGTGATATTTGTGGCAAACTAATTACTGATAATAGAGAGAGATGGCTCGTGTCAATTAAATCTGCAGTTGGCGTTAACGTCCTTAAATACGGGCAAAAAAATTGTGAGCTGACCATTTGTGATGTTTGCCAAGATTGTGCCGATTCAATTTATAATTATGTTCAAACACTAAAAATCACTCTTGACAAATCAACCGAATCGTGATAATATAGATGACAAGGAGGTAATGCGATTGACAAAACAGCAACTAATCAACAATTTGTCGAAAATGCGTACAATGGCTGAAGATACGGCGCACGTCCGTATCCACATTGGCAACCAGCTCTACGACATTGACCACATTGACACAGTAATTGACATGGATACAAATAAGCCAAATATTGTTATTCATGTTAAGGATAAATAAGGAGGATGATATATTGTTTGTAAATGAGGTATATGAGTCTATCTGGAAAGACCGATACCAAAAGGATGGTGAGTCATATGATGAGCAACTATGGCGCGTAGCTGAATTTATTGCTAGAGCAGAAGATGATAAGCCATATATGTGGGCTGATAAGTTTTACTCAATTATGAAAGAAGGTTATTTCTTTCCTGCTGGTCGTACCATGAGCAATGCTGGCGTTGGTGAAAAACTAACCCTCAATAATTGCTTTGTCGCGCCTATTATTGGCAATAGTATGGAGCAGATTTTTGATGCGGTTAAGTTAGGCGCTATGACACATAAGGCCGGAGGTGGCATTGGATATGCGTTCAGTAATCTAGCTCCCAATGGCTATAAGACGCGCAATGACGCTATTGCATCTGGCCCAGTTAGTTTTATGGATGTATTTAATGCTCAGACAGCTACGGTGCAGCAAGGTAGCAGGCGCGGCGCAAACATGGGTATGCTCAGTGTGTATCATCCTGACATCCTTGAATTTATACGCGCCAAGTCTGCAACTGAAGGACGGCTTAATCATTTTAATCTATCCGTAGTTGTAGATGATGCTTTTATGCAGTTAGTCATTGCCGATGGTCAAGTTCAGTTGCATTGGCCTATTTATGATGAAAAGGGCAATAAGTTACCACCAGCCAAGTGGGATAAGCAGTTTACCAAGCTAGTGCTAGCTCGTGATATCTGGAACGAAATCATGAAGATGGCATATGATAATGGTGAGCCGGGCGTATTCTATGAGGATAATGCTAATAACCGCAATCCTGCATGGTATGTAGAAAGAATTGTATGCAGCAATCCCTGTAAGCCTAGATAAAAAGTGCAGGGCTTTAGAGAAATCTAATGGAAATAATCAATCGTGAATTGCTGGAAAGCTAAAGCTAATCAGCAGCCAAGCCAACAACAGGTTGGAAGGTTCAACGACTAATGTAAATTTAATATGGTACGAAATTATAGGAGGCTATAATAGTATGAACAGTTCAGAGTTAAAAGGATATTTAACAGGGCTTATTTTTGGAGATGCAAGAATTGATAACGGCGTAACTAAGCGTGCTATTAGAATGAGTAGTATCAATAAGGATTTTATTTATAAGATTAAATCTGATTTAGAGTCTTGTTCTAATTTTGATATTGTTGTGAATTACCATCAAGGTAAATGGGCGAATGGATGTAATCATAAAGATAATTGGGAATTATACATTAAAGCTCATCCGTACTTCGCTAAAAAGTACCATCATTTCTACGATGACTACAAACATAGAACAGCATCTAAAGAAGCATTAAGTTGGCTGACCCCAAACGGACTCGCCAATTGGTATATGAGTGATGGATATGTTTGTCTTGTAGGTAAGTCAACTAATAATATTAGATCGAGACGCATTAATATTTGCACAGATAGATATTCTCTTGAAACAGTTGAAGCAATGAGCAAGATGCTCAAAGATAAATTCGGACTTAATTGCTCAATTATTAAAAGAGATAAATTTAGACGGTTGCGCATTCAGCAGTCTAGTTATGAAACATTTATCAATTTAATAAAACCATATATGGTTGATAGTATGATGTATAAACTATATCTCGGATATGAGTATCAACCCGTATGGATGAGTGATGAAAACTGGCAACTCCAAATAAATTTACGCAGTGCGATTGCCCTAACGTGTAAAGACGAGGGATAAGATATAGTCTAACACATTAAATATGTGTGGCAGAATATCTAGCAGGAACAATTAACGCAATCGACCCATCGCAGTATGGTGGTGCTTGCAATCTTGGTTCATTGTTCCTTCATAATTTTGTGCGTAACCCATTTACTAAACAGGCACATCTTGATACTGAGGCACTAAGAGACACAATCTCTGTTGCCGTCCGTATGCTCGACGATATTATTGATGTCAATAAATTTCCAGATAAGATTTATGAGAATTATCAGAAGGGTATGCGCACTATTGGTATTGGCGTCACCGGTCTAGCAGATATGCTTGCTATGCTTGGCATGAAATATGATAGCAAGAAGGCTAGAGATTATGTCGAATCTCTAATGCAGATGATTACCAATGCTGAATATTATGCCTCTGTGCAGCTTGCTAAAGAAAAGGGCTGTTTCCCTTTGTGTGAGCCTGATAAGCATATGAGTGGTAGTTATGTTATGGATGTGCTTGAGGATAGTATTCTCGATGAAATGGCCGAGTACGGTATTCGTAATGCCAAGATTCAGGCAGTTGCACCATGCGGCACAATCTCCATGGTGTTTGGTAACAACTGCTCTAGTGGCATCGAGCCAATTTTCTCTCTGAGCTATGACCGCAAGGTAAAGATTGGCGGGCAAGACGATAAGGATGTCAAAATCGTCAAGATGATGGACTATGCTTACTATCTATACCATAAACTAAAAGATGAAGGCAAGTCCCTAGATTTTGACGAGCATGATATTTTCCCGACTGCGCTCAATATGTCTGTTGATGACCATGTAGCCATGCTTGCTATTATTAGCAAATATACCGACATGAGCGTCAGCAAGACAATCAACGTTCCTACTGAAGCATCGTTTGATGAAGTCAAGGACATTTATATGCAATGTTGGGAAAAAGGCATTAAGGGTTGCACCATCTTTAGACCTAATGCTATTCGTCAGGGCATTTTGCTGACTGATAATAAGCAAGGCGAAGAAAAATCTGAATCGATGGAACCACCAACTCTCCCTCGCGGTTCAATCATCGAGCCAAGCAATGACCTGATTGGCAAAAAGCGCAAGATTCAGACAGGATGTGGCAGCTTACACGTCATCGGCTTCTTTGACCCTATTGACGGCAGTCTACAAGAGGTATATTTCAACAAAGGCTCGACAGGCGGATGCCAGAATTTCATGGTTGGTCTGAGTCGCGCAATCAGCCTACTATGCCGTGCCGGTGTAGATATTATGACCATCAAAGACCAGCTTGATTCAACAGGTGTATGCCCCTCTTATGCTACGCGCAGAGCAACCAACCATGATACCAGTAAGGGGTCTTGTTGCCCCATGGCTATTGGCAATGCTCTAGTTGATATGTATAATGAGATGCAAGCAGAGCTAGATGATAAAGAGGATGACGATAAGCCGGTAAAGAAAGTACCGATTAAATCCGAGATTGGCAAAATAAACGTATTAAATACGAACAATGGTGTATGCCCTGAATGTGGCGAACCGCTTGTGTTTGAGGGCGGTTGCTGCACCTGTAAGTCATGTGGATATACAAAGTGCGAATAAATAAGGAGGATTAACCAAATGACAGAACCCCGTATCAATTTCTATAAGAATCGACTA
>ERZ808259.48-NODE-48-length-95364-cov-43.663211_pt1 | contig 95364 bp, 98 predicted proteins | sample MGYA00521279_ERZ808259 | MGnify/ENA primary metagenome ERZ808259 (study PRJEB31516, sample SAMN03275586) | gut metagenome | biome: mammalia-associated habitat; material: feces | host: Papio cynocephalus | place: Kenya | collected 2012-07-27 ...
CTCGGACATGGTCAATGATAAGAGTACCATTTATAATGCTTGTTATTTTCATAATATGCTATCTATCCTTTCTTTAATGTCATCGACTATAAAATCTTCCAAATCATTTGCAAAGTCACGCAAATACTCATCTATAAAACCTAAATCCTGCGAACTACTATCAATAAACTTTTCATATATTGCATCCGAATACTTATCTATAAGCCTATCTTTTGCACTCCAATTACCCATATTTATTCCTCCCATTCGACTTTAATTGGGACTATATAATCTAGACCCACTAACATATAATTCGATGCAACTTCTTTTGTGGGGTATATCTCACTATCTGCAATGATGTATTTACCTTTTCTATCTCTATACATATTCACCCACCCCTCGTGCTTTTCGGGGGCGAAGAATAAATCTAAAGAACTACTCTCTTCAGCATAATATGCCCCATTTGGGTAATAACTCTGTATATATTCCTTTCCCCCATTATCAATTAAAGCTATTACTGGAAGATAATTTTTTGCATCCGTGCAAATTATTCTTGCACTTTTACCATCTCTCGTCACGACTTTGCGTGACGGATTGGCTAAATACTCTTTTAAGTTAAATTGTTTCATATCTTATTTTAATTTTATAACTACTCTACTGAAAAAAAGTTTACTTTTATATGTGTAAGAGCAATAACCAGAGTTAAGACTTACAATCCACATATTAGATGTATCATATTCTGATGAAGATCCATACCAATCTTGAAGTAAATCTCCATTATGTTTTTTAAGAATATCATTAATTTCCTCTTTTTGAAGATATATTTGGAGTAATTCTTTTTTTGTAGCAATCTGTATATTATTCTTTTTTGCATGAATTATATAGTCATGATAAGACATTTTTGAGACTTGCTTTTTAAGTAGTATTCTATCAATTAACGGAATATAAACTCCTTGTTGTTCTTCAATCCATTGAGGGGCAATTATTTCTTTAAGATTTTTATTCATAGACTTATATTATTACTATTCTTTAAAGTATTTATCTGAGAGATTGTTAGCCCACTTTTCAGTATAGAAATGATAATAATCACCTTCTTTGTGGAATGCAGCATGTATAATTGAAGGAATGCCAATGATGAATAAATACAAAGGTCCTAATATCTTACTTTGTATAGTATGTCCAAATTCATGTTTAATAATTCTTTTTTTATATTTGGCATATATTTCTTTATAATATATATCACCTATAAAGATAAAATTACCAATAGTAACTCCTCCTTTCATCCAATAACAATAAGACACTATTACACCTTGAACTTTTTGTACTGCCATTTTAGGCATTAAAATATATAGCAATCCCCCAATTATTTCTTGGGGAAGTTGCCATATAATTAGTATTATGCTTTTAATAATAGACATACTACAATACCAATTAAAATACCTAAAACATTAAATATTACATTATGAACAGTAGCCTTTTTATCTTGATGTTTAAAGGTAATATCATAACCCTCTTTAAAAGCAGCACAAAATACTGCTACCATAGTACCAGCAATAGGAAACACTGCTGTATCAATTAATGCAAATGTTATAATGATTGCATAACATACTAAAAAATGCAGCAATCCATCCACTGCTACATATTGTTTAATTTTACTAAAAAATTTTTTCATATTATATCATAATAATTATTTAAAAATTTAACATAAATATCCTATAATTCTAATATCATCATAAGAAGGAAATAAAGTATCAACTATAATATTATCTATTAAATAATAAATAGAAGATATAAAATTATCTACTATTAAGTAATCCTCAAGATAATCTTCTTTTACTTCTTTTAAATATTCTATTTCTTCTTTATCTATATCTATTGGTTTTTCTGTTTCTATATTTAATTTACTAGCCATTTCAGATAGTATTTTATATATAGAATCATATAGATAAGTTAATTTGTAGTATTCTTTACTATTATCATCATATTGCTCTTTTATTTTATTTCTTTCTTTATTTAATTCTTCTAAAGTGCAATATGAAGAGTAGTATCCTTCTTCTTCTGGTAGTATTACTTTTGCTTCTTCTGATATATCTTTTGGAAATCCTTTATTACTAAAAGAACTATTTCTAAATAAATCTCTTATTATACCTTGAATATAAAAAGAGTCTGTTTTCTTTAATTTTATATCAGAAGTTGTAATATCTGGTGGTATTACTTCTGATATCCATTTTTTCTTTTCTTCATCATAATATGATGTGCTTTTTTCAATATAAGAACTAAAGGTTTTTACGAGATTCCATTTACCTTTTTTATCCTTATATTCAATAACATAATGTAAATAAGTACTCATTTTTTATTATTTTTATTGTTTATAATTAGTGCTCCCAGTGAGACTCGAACTCACACGACCATTTCTGATCAAGGGATTTTAAGTCCCTCTTGGCTTCCATTTCAACATGAGAGCAAGATAAGAAGTTTATATATTATTAAAACTTCTTATTTCTATAAGTAGATTAGTGTTATCTACTTTTAAAAATTCATATATTATAGTATTATTTTTATTTGATAACCACTCTAAATCTGTGTTTTTATCACCGGGTATTGTATTACCCCACATTATATTTTCACTATCTATTAATAATAGTGCAGCAGTTGTAGTATGGTCTACACTATTATTATGTTTGTAATACTTTTTAATAAAAGTATAGACACTATCATCTGCTACTACTGTTTGTATTTTTAGATAGTTAAGTGCAAATATTGTAGTATTTTCATCTGATGGATACATTATTATATTACCATCTTGAATACAATATAAACAAAGAGTGTCTTCTGTATATTCAGCACCCCAACCTTCTTGTGCTTTTCCTATATATATAGATAGAAAAAGTAGTATTATTGTTATTATCTTTTTCATTGTACTAATGTTTTAATTTTGTAATTAGTAATAATATAGGTGAAGATAAAAATAATAAGATATGAGCAAAAACTTTACCTATCTTAGGACTATTATACTTTAATGCTGTTTTATTAATAGTAGCAGTAATAATATCAATATTAGTATTGTATATTATAAGACAAATAATAAGATATGTATATAAAAGTATCATTTTGATATTTTTTTAAAAGTTTCCTTACTATTTAGTTTTTCATAGATTAAGATAGGATATATTACAACCAACAAGAACAGAAATATATAATAGTAAGGAAACTTAGATATGTATAATACTAAAGAAGTATGCTGGCTTCTTTAATTAGATTATGAAAAGTAAAAGAAAACTGTTTTGCTGTTTTATAATCTGGAAAAGACAGCCCATTATAATCTGTATTATTTATATCTGTTTTAATATTAATAATATCATTTTCATAAATTATTTTGTAATTATTCACAGCAGAATCTGGTTCTATCCAAGATTCTCTTAGATTCATAAGTTTCATATATGCAATAAATGCCTTGCATAGTTCTTCAGACATTATATTTGCATCTGATAATCCTAATTTATAGTTAGAATGCACCTTACGAATATCACAAAACTCAGTAATATAATATTTATCCACTCCTGCTTTTCTCTCACAGTATTCTTCCCAAGATTTTGGTCTTTCATTGGATTCATACCATTTAATATATTCTTTATTTCTTTTACCCCACACATCATAACCTTGTGGTGTATCCTTAAAAATAAATGCATTTAAAATAAAACCATTATCATAGTGCAGAACCTCAGCACCATATTTACAATAATTCTCATAAAATTCATTTTTCCATGATTGGTTATCCAACCAATTTAAGATTTGTTTTTTTGTTATCATAATTATATTAAATAAGTAGTATTTTAAGTTTAATATAAAAATATTTATATAGTAAGAGTTTATATTACTCTTACTATAAAATATTTTATTATAAAATAGACTTGGCTTCATCAAGAAGTTCTTCAAAGGTCTTAATAAAGTCACGAGCCATAGTGACAGATGGAAAAGATAATCCATTATAAGTAGCAGTGGTGAACTTCAAATCATCAAAGCCATTTATAATAGTATATGAGTTATTTTTACATATTATTTTGTAAGACATTACTCTCTTTTCATCTTTAACCCAGTCATTCCTTAAACAAAGTAATTGTAAGTAAGCAGACAATGCTTTATTATCTACACAATTATTTTCTGGGTATTTATCGCAAAGTTCTGTCCAAGATTTTACTCTATCTACAGAGTTTTTATTATACCATGTGATAAATTGATTATTTTTATCTTCCCATTCTAAAGGAGAATGGTATTCATGGTCCAACTCTATTTCTTCATTAGTAGCATCATCCCAATTAAATGCACTTCTAATGAAGTTATCATTATATTCTAGAGTAGTTATATTACCTATTCTAGAAATAAGATAGTAAAATCTGTCTTTCCATGGTTGTATATCAACCCAATGTAGTATTTGTTCCTTTGTTTTCATACTATATATATTTAAATTCTATATCTATAGTACAACTAAAAATAAATGATTTATTACTATTTTTATGTTTTAATTCTTTATCTGAAGAGGGCAAAAGAGTTATATTTTTATCTCTATTTTGAGATTTTTTGTAACCCTTTTTAGGTGTTAAAAATGATTGAGATTTGATAGTCATCTCTAACCCCTTAGGTAGCAATACATTAGGTTCAGTTTTCTCTCTATTCCAAGAGTAACTACCATCAGTATTTTCTTTAATAATATGCATAAATAGTAATGCTCTTTTAATAGCAACTATTTTATGAGTATTATTAATACCACATTCTTTACATTCTTTAACCCACTTAATAGTAGTTTTATTATTACCACTATTCTTCATTCTTCTATTAATCTGGGTTAGGAATAGAAGAATGTTTTTTTCATTTTCTGTCATATTTATTTTACTTATCTTTACTGAAAGCATAACTACTGAGAGCATTAGTTGGTGCTGTCAGTATTAATGAGTCTTCAAAAGAAAATCTTAGTACTTTTATCTTTCATTACCTTACCTTTTCTGATGAAAAAATCTCTCGGAAATAGAGAGAAAAAGAAAAAGAAAGTAACCAAAGAATAAAGAAAAAGAAGAGATTAATTATTATTATTATTTCTTTTTAAGATACAAGAGGAAGAACTATATTTATAACCCCTTTTTCCCCCTCCTATAAAGAAAGAAATATATAAAGAAAGAAAGAGGGTTCCCCCTTTTTCCCCTAATTTCTCTTTTTTTCTCTTAGAGTAGTATTATTTTCTCTACTCTAAAGTAGTATTATTGCTCTTATTAATAAAGGGGCAGGATTTCTCCTGCCCCTTTAATTATTCTTGGAAGAGGGCATCCAGTTCCTCTGAATGCCACTCTTCCTTTCTGCAATAGCCCGTGTAGAGGACCTTATATCCTCTCTCACGGGCTACCCACCAACTGCACTCTTTCTCAAACGAGAAGAGTGCAGCCTCTCTCACTTCGGAGAGAACCTCTTTGAAGTCCTCCCCAGATATACAGCACTCCTGCTGTATACCATCGCGGGAAAATCCCGCTATGTAAAATTCATTCATATATAATCACTTAAAATTAAAAGCAGGGATAAATATATCCCTGCTATTATAAACAAACATTGGTGAGGTTAAACCTCACCAATGACATCATTATCTTCTGCGACCTTGCGCAGCAGATAAAAGTTGCCCTGAGGGCTTGATATACCCTCAAAGCATAAAGTACCTTCAGCAAAGGCACTTTCCGCACCTTTGCTGAGAATCTGCTCTGCGGCATATGCCGAGCAAAAGCCCAGCACATTGCCACAGACATCTAGGCAAACCACCTTGCGCAGTGGCTTGCCTTCAAACAGGACGGCACTTCCGTCCTTGTCGTGATAGACTGGGTACTCTACTTCCCCAGTCTCGTTCCTCCGTGAGAAGAACTTAAATCTCACGGAAGATGTCTTCGCAGCCTCCTTGAGGCCTTGAAGAGATAGCAATTTGCTTGCCATGGTACAATAAATTAAATTATCCACAGGGGAGGGTTCGGATAGTGAATATTCCACTTCCACAAATAAAACAAAAATAAAAAAAAAAATAAAAAAAAATTAAAAATTTTAAAATTAAGATTAGATTAAGTACCTTTTAATATTTCATTAATACTATTGCATATGTCATTTTTTTTACTTATATTTGCCCTGTAAGTTTGAGTTACACAGACTTTATCCCCCTAGGACCAATCCGCAAGATGAATGGCTAGGGGCTTACAGGGGCGGTCGTTTAATTAATAGACATAGTGAGGACCCCTGACACAAACCGACTATATAAGTATAAGCAATAGTGACCCACAGTGTAACTGTGAAAGTCTGAGAGGGAAATGGGTCCATTGGGGCAGAAGCTGAAAAGTTTAAACCGCCTATTGTGAAAGCTAATAGTTAGTCCAGCAGGTGACTGTATGGTGAGCTAGGTAAAACTGGCTAGGGGATTACTGTATCTAAAAATTAATGAAATATGAAATATTTTGAATTAGAAGAATTTATAAAAAGTGATACTGCTAAAAAATACAGTATAGATAATACACCAAGTAAACTAGTTGAGGGGCATATTGTGCAATTAGTTGAAGGGTTGTTAGATCCTATGAGAGATGCTTGGGCTGATTTTTGTAGAAGAAAGGGTTATATAAGATGTGGTATTAAAGTAACTAGTGGTTATAGATGTCCTACTTTAAATAGTAAGGTGGGGGGTAAAAGTAATAGTGCTCATTTAACAGGATATGCTGCAGACTTAGTACCTTTGAATGGGGAAACTGAAGTATTTATTTGGTATATACAAAAGTGGTTAAAAAACAATAATATTATGTTTGATCAGTGTATAGATGAACATAATAAGTGGTTACATATTGCTCTAAAAAATAATAAAGAAGAGCAAAGAAGACAGATTTTTAAAATTAGATAATATGACTATTAATGAGATAGCAACAAGGTTAGAAAGGGATAAATGTTTAAGAAAACAAGGTAGAAGTACTGTGGCTAAAAGGTTACATTGTTCTGTAGAAGAGGTAGACAAAGCTAGAAAAATATTAAAAAATAACAATAGACCCAAAATACTAATATTTGATATAGAAACTGCTCCTATGAGGGCTTATGTTTGGGGAAGATGGAATCAAAATGTATCATTAAGTGAAACTATTTCAGAGTGGTTTATGTTGTGCTGGAGTGCTAAGTGGTTAGGAAGGGATGATGTCATTAGTGAGAAACTAACAGCTGAGGAAGCTTTAAGAGAAGATGATTGTAGAATTACAATGTCTTTATGGGAACTAATTAATGAAGCTGATATTGTTGTTGCCTATAATGGTAAAAAAGCTGATATAAAATGGATGAATACTAGATTTATAGTACATAGCATACCACCTCCTTCTTCCTATATAGTTATTGACCCTTGTGAAGTAGCAAGAAAAGTATTTGGTTTTTCTTCAAATAAACTAGATGCTTTAGCTGGCTATTTTAATATAGAGCATAAAATGGAAACCAACTTTGAATTATGGGATAAAGCACTAAGAGGAAGTCAAGAAGCTTTGGATTATATGTCTTTATATTGTGGAAAAGATGTTGAAATATTGGAGAAAGTATATTTAAAATTAAGACCTTGGGATAAGAAACATTTTAATTATTCTTCTTTTATTAATGAGGACTGCTGCCCTATTTGTGGTGGTACAATTGAAAAAATAGAAAAGAAATATATTACTTCTTCTAGTATATTCTCCCTTTATAGATGTAAATCTTGTGGTGCTATATCTAGGGGTAATAAAGGTTCTAAAAGTAATAGTAGTATTAAAATTTGTAGTCATTAATAATAGTGTAATATGGGAAAGAAAGTAAATAATAATTCAATGTGGGGAAATCTAACATTAGAACAAAAAAAGGAATTGTTTAATATTTACACTAAAAACGGTTTTAGTGATATAGATAATATAATTAGTGACTTTAATAAAAACCATAAAATTAATGAAAAGTTCAAAGAGCTACTCCCTACTATTACAAATAAAGATACTATAATAACATCAATTCCTTACAGAAAGGGGGGACCATTAAATAAAAATAAGGAAGCTAAAGAAGTAGCAGAAGGTAAATCTTATGATAATTATTCTTGGGATGATTTTTTAAAAGACCTTAATTTAGATGTAAGAAAAGAAACTTGGAAGGAACAAAATTTTGATGGTTATAGTGATGAGGATTTAAGATATCTATATGATAAATTAGGAGATGCTGGTTGGGATCCTGCTGTTGTTTCATATGCTATAAGGTCAGAATCTGGTTATAATCCCTATGTTCAAAATGAGAATGGTTCTTCAGCAATTGGGTTGGGGCAATTTACTAAAGGTACAATATATGATTTCTTAGGTAAAGATGTTGATACTATATATCAGTCTTATCTAGATAAAAGCAGGGATGTTAAAACTATTATAGATGAAACTATTAATTACTATAAGTATCTTCATGATAGGCTAAAAACAGAACCTGATAATATGGGTTATGGTAGATTGAAAGTTAATTTATTTGCTAAAAATGCATCACTTGATGCTACTTTACCAGATAATACATATGAAAAATCTCTAACTCAAGAGCAAAAAAAATATATAAAAAAGGGTACTGATACATATAGAACTTTAGCTAAGTATTATGATGATGAATATAATAAGTATCGTGGTGTCCCTACTAATAAAAAGGAAGATGGGGGTACTATAGATACTACAGATTATAATAAGCTTTCTGCAATTTCAAAAGCTTATAATTTTGTTTTACAAGAAGAAAATAATAAGTTTAATATTTTTGGGAGTGGTTATAATCCTATAAATAAAAAGTGGTATCCACATAAAAGTTTTGAAGGTGGGACACCAACTGTGGGGTATGGTACTAAATTAGGTACTGGAAGTAAATGGGCTAAAATAGCAGAGCTACAAGGTTTTCTTACAAATGAACAAGCAGAAAAAGCTGCTTATGACCAAGTTGTAGAGCATTATAATAATGCTAGGGATAGTGTAAATAAAGCTTATGGTGATGGTACCTTTGATGCCCTAGATCCAACAATTCAGTTCTTATTGTCAGACTTTGATTATACAGGTACTGGAATAGAAAAATTCCCTAAATTCTTTAATGCCGCTGTTAAGGGAGATGTTAAAAAGATGTTAGAGCAGTATAAAAGATACTCAAAAGGAAAACCATTAGGAAGAAACAAAGAAGTAGAAAAGATACTATTACAATTTAAGGAGAGGGCAGAAAGAAAAAAAAGGGTAGAAAATATGGAATCTCCAATTTCTGATTTCTCTGTTAAATTAAATTATAAAGATAATAATCCAGATGCTCCTGTATTTAGAAGAGGGGGTCATTTGAAACCACTTACTAATAATTATAAGTTAAATGGTAGCAATGCTAATTATATAACAAATAATTACAGTGTTGCTAATAATAAAGTTACTTCTGATAATAAATTATCTTATACAGAAAATTATGAATTCCCACTTTCTGATTATAGTACTTCTGTAGGCTATGATGACTTTTTTACCTATTTTTCTGATTATCTTGCTTCTAATGTAGAGAACAGTAAAAATAGTGAAAGAGGTGGCTGGCATTCTGGGACTAAAACTTGGACACCACATCCTTCCCCAGAAGGAGGAGAGCCTACTATAGGCTTTGGTTTAAAGATGTATGATGGTACACCCCAACAAATTTTATATAAAAAGCAAGGCTTTTTAACGGAAAAACAAGAAGAAACAATAAGAAAGGAAATCACATTTGCAAAATATAAAGATGCAAGAAATGCATTTAATAATATAAATAATGATGCAGATGCCTTTGATAAACTAAGTGATGAAGCTAAAGTGTTTGTAACAGACTATCAATATCAAACTAATAGTGGTGTACAGGGTTTTCCAAAACTTATGAGTGCTTTATATAGAGGTGATTATGATACTGCCTTTAATGAATATCATGTTTTTTATAAAAAAGATACTGGAGAAAAAGATAAAGATGGTAATATTATATATGAAACACTCCCAGACTATCATAGAGATAAAATACATAGATACTTTTTAGAAAGATTTAAAAATGGCTCTTATAAATTTTTTAAATAATTTTTATAAAAAATATTTGGAAATGTCATTTTTTTTACTTATCTTTGCATTAACTTAATAATTAAGGTATATGAAAAATAAAAAAATGTTAATAATAATTATTGCTGTTATAGCACTAGTAACTACACTTGGTATGATAAAAGTAATGCCATTTTATACTTCTTTAGTAGGACTTGCTACTTTTATAATTGGACTTATTTGTGGTTATCATTTAAGCAAGACAATAAAAGAAAAGGAAGTTATTATTGGTGCACCTTCAGAAATTAGGAAGGTTAAAAGAGCAAAGAAAGTAGCTAGTAAATAATATGGATAAGAAGATTATAGTAGAACTTTTAGAAAAGGATTTCTATAATACAGAAACATATAATTATAAAAGATGTAATGGGAAAAATGGGGTGGATGCTCAGTTTAATATAAATAGTCATCATACTGTAGATGAAAAGTTTACTACTGTTAGTGTTAAGCATCCTTACCCCTCCCAATATCAATATATAGAGTTATATTATAGAAAAAAAGATAAAGAAAAAAATGGCTGGTTATTATCCCCAGATAATAATAACTCTTCGTATATATTTGTATGGGTTGATAAAATGAATGGTACGAATAGTTTGGATAATATTAAAAAAGCTGAGTATCTTCTAATTACTAGGGAGAAATTAATAGAATGTATATTAACAAGTGGGTTATCAGAAAAAATATTACTCTCTTTAGTTAATATATGGAAAGAAAGTGATAGGGGAGGTCTTATTAAGTTTGATGGTATTTCATTTATATGCTCTCATAGGGGTAATAAATGTTCTATTGGATTATTAGTAGATAGATATAATTTAAAGAGATTTTCTTGTTTTCATAAATATTATATAAAATAAATTGTTTCACCCTAGAGCATTGGGCTATATAAGGTTCGATTCCTTACTAGGGACTAATAATAAAAATAAATTATAAATGAGAGAAGATTATAATAATATACCGGTTTACTATTGTAAACATTGTATGTCTTTGGGGGTAAAAGAAATGATTGGTACTGAAGGCTATTGTATAAACTGTGGTTCTACAGACATAGAGTATGTTGATTTTGATGAATATAAAAGTTTATACAAAATAAGATTTGGAAAAGAATTAACTAATAAATAATTATAATTATGGAAGAAAGAGTAGATATTCCAGAACTGGAGCAATTAAACAATCTCGATGTTAATTTCTCTAAAGAAGATTTTGAGAAATTGGAAGCACAAAATAAAGAACTAATGAATCTTATAAAGTCCCTTGATGCAGAGAGATATTTTAAGAGAATGGACTACTTATTTGAAGTAGTTAAAAATGCTAAAGAATTTGATGTTCCCTTTATAGAAAGGGTTGTAGCAGAAATAGAAATGGCTTTATATCAAGAGCCAACAACTAAAAAAGAAGAATAATACATGGTTAGAATAGATAAAGCAATACAAGTTCCCTGTAAGCTTTCTAGTAACTTCTTTCATGTTTGGCTAACTTTTTTTGCTCCTATACATAAAATAACACCGGGTGTTATGAGAATAGCAGCAGAATTATTAAAATATCATTATATTTTAAGTAAGAATATATTAGATAATAAGATACTAAATAACTATCTATTTACAAGCGAAGACATTAGAAATAAAATAGTAGAAACTTGTGGTATATCTTTATCTAACTATCATGTAAGCATTAATAAATTAAAGCAGAATAATTTTATAACAGAAGAGGGTATTAATCCTAAATATATTCCTCCTATAAGGGAAGAAGATAATAAAATAAATGTTCTGTTTATGTTTGAGATACTAGATTTAAAAGATAGTGAAAGAAATTTACAAGAAAGTAGCACAGAAACTAAATCTTAGTGAAAAAGATGTAAAAGATGCTTATGTGTCTTTTTGGGGAATTATAAAAGAAAAAATAGAGAGTCTTCCTTTTGATGAAGATTTGTCAGAGGAAGACTTTGATAAATTAGTTACTAGTTTTAATATACCATCTTTAGGTAAGTTATTTTGTACTTATGATAAGTATATTAAACATAAGAATCATTTAAAATATTTAAGTAATATATATGCTAAAAATAAAGAAAGTTAAACCACTGCTTAATCATATTATTACAACTGCTAATATTTATAGTAATAAAATTGATGAGTTGTCTACAGAGGGTCAAGAAAGTGGTGAATTTAAAGAATATCAGACAGTTGTTGCTGTAGGTCCCAATGTTAGTAATGTTAAAGTAGGTGATGTTGTAGTTATTAGTGGACAGGCTTATGCTAGACCAGTACATAAACAAAAAGAGGATAGTGTAACAGGATTGATGAATAGTGACTCTGTACAATATATGGTCCAATTTCCTATTTTATATATTAATGATGTACCTCATTTGTTCCTTTATGACAGAGATGTTGAATTTGTTCTAGAAGATTATGAAGAAACAGATGATACTATTACAGAAGAAAAAGTAGAAATAATTTAAATATAGCCCTCTTTATTAAGAGGGTTTTCTTGTTTATTATGAAGTTATTAAAATATGAGAATTACCAAGTATTACCTACAGAAGAAGCTTTTTTAGTCAAAGGTATAAAGGAACTATATAAAGCTGATAAGACAAAAAATAAAGATAATTTTATGCAGCAACTTAGTTATATCTATTTTATGGCAGACCCAAGAAGTCCTTATAATGAATATCCAGAAGAAGAGAAGTTTAACTACCTAATTCAGTATGAGGGTTTTCCTAAAAATTTTAAAGTAACAAAGAATTTAGAAGATGCTATTATAGATTATAAAAGATTAACTACTACAGCATCTATGAAATTATTAGACTCTATGAGAATAGCAATATCAAAGATTAGTTACTTTCTTGAGAATGTGGATTTATTTGAAACAGATGATAAAGGAAGACCTAAGTATAGTGCTGATAGAATAGCTGCAATGACTGATAAAGTTCCTAATTTAGCGAAGAAACTAATTGAAACTGAGAAGATTGTAGATTCTGAAATATTAGAGGTAGGTAGAGCCAGAGGAGGTAATGAAAATAAAAAATTATTTGAAGATGGAGTATAAAGAGATAATAAACGAAATAATAGATGGATTAAATTTCTATAATAGAGATTACAATGGTACTTTCATTTCTAATACAGTAATAGAATCTTCTAAAGGACCATATAAATGTTTTAAGGATATACACTTTTCTTTATATCATAAGTATTTAAGTAATAATACTGTTGTGTTTGAAATAAATTATATGGCTAAAGAAATAGATGGAAGTATAGATAGAGATTTGAAAAATGTTAAAAATCTAATATGCTCGGAGGTATTTAAAATTATTAGTAATAAGGAAGAGTTACAAAGATATGGAATTAAACAAAATACAAACACCTTTAGATGATTTACATATCGAGAATTATTCAAGAGAAATACAAGATCAGTTTTGGGAATTCTTTAATTCTGTTCCTTTTATTAAGAATTTAACATCTATAGACAGAAAAAGAGCCTGTGAATTACCAAGAGATAGTAGTGGTAAAATAATAATAGATATTACAAACCCACATATCTTAGAAGATGTAGATTATTTTAGACAGACAGCAATACATTATCAAAAAACTGGAAAGTTTACTGACTTAAAACCTAATGGTAATAAAAATAGTGATTATTATAAGTGGGTTACAGAAGAGGTAAGAAGATGTAGGGATGGTTATGTAAGAGAAAGTGATGGGGAGTGGGTAACAGGAGATTACTATTTCTTCCTAAATTATTGCCCAATGCTTATATCTGTTACAGATGATAGTGGTAAAGGGAAAAAGAAAAATAAAGCAAAGAGAATAGTTGACTTTCCAAGATTTTGGGAAGGGCACTATTGGATAACACATTATCTTTATAAGGCTAGACAGGAGGGTCATCATGCTGGGGAATTGTCAAGTAGAGGTCGTGGTAAGACTTATTTAGGTGCTGCTTTTTTAACTAAGAGATTTATATTAGGGGAATCAAAAGATGTTAATAGGGAAGTACAATGTGTAGTGACTGCCTATGAAAGAAAATTTATTAGTGGTGCTAATCAGATATTGGATATATTTAAAAAGAATATAGATTTTCTAGCAACAAATACAGAGTTTCCATCTAAGAAGTTAGTTAACTCTATGCAGGGACTACAATGGGTAATGGGATACAAAGACCTTGATACTGATGCTAATAAAGGTACATTAAATTCTGTAATAGGTATAACATCAAAAGATGATGAATCAAAACTAAGAGGTTCTAGAGGTGTTCTCTACTTGATCGAGGAGGCCGGGACCTTCCCTAGACTTCTTAATCTTTATTCTAACATTAGACCTAGTGTTGAAGATGGGGATAATGTCTTTGGTCAAATATTCTTTTATGGTACTGCTGGTGATGAGTCTTCAGATTTTGCTGCAATGCAAGAAATGATGTACAATCCTAGAGGATATAATATACTATCATTATCAAATGTTTATGATAAGGAAGGTCAAGGTAGGAAAGAATTTACTTTCTTTTTTCCGGGTTATATTAATATGGCTAATTGCTATGATGAAAATGGTAATTCAGATGTAACCAGAGCACTTTTAAATATCCTTATAGATAGATATACTGTAAAGTACAACTCTTCTGATGTAAATGCAGTAACAAAAAGAATTGCAGAAATACCTATTACTCCACAAGAAGCTATTGTTAGAACTACAGGAAATTATTTTCCTGTAACTGAATTAAATGCAAGACTTAATCAAATAGATAATAACCAAAGATTCTATGATGATGTTCTTATAGGAACTTTAGTTTCTGATGGAGAAGGGGTGAAATTTGTTCCCACTACTGATACACCAATTAGAGATTTCCCTACTAAAGATAATAAGCAGTTAGGAGCTATAGAATTTTATGAATTACCAGTTAAAGATAGTTCAGGTAAACCAACTTATGGTAGATATATAATAGGGCATGACCCTGTAGATGATGATTCTTCAGACACTATGTCTTTAACTTCTACTTTTGTTTTTGATTTATTTACAGACCAAATAGTAGCAGAATATACAGGTAGGCAACCTTTAGCTAATGATAACTTTGAGATTGTTAGGAAGTTATGTATTTTCTATAATGCAAAGTGTTTGTTTGAATCTAATAAGAAAGGTTTATATTCTTATTTTGAAATGATGCATTGTTCTTATCTGCTTGCTGATACCCCAGAATATCTAAAAGAAAGAAGTCTAGTAGCTTCTATTGGTGTAGGAAATAAAGGAAAAGGTGTTTCTGCCACTCTCCCTATTAATAACTATGCTAATTCCCTTATTAGGGATTGGATGTTAAAACCTATAGTAAGTCAGACAAAAGTGACAGAAGAAAAAGATGGGGTAATGATAGAAAATGTTGTTGAAACATCTACTTTTAATCTTTATAATATAAGAAATAGAGCACTTATTAAAGAAGCTATACTATTTAACGCTAATGGTAACTTTGATAGAATAAGGGCACTTGGTATGGTGATGCTATATAGAGAAGAATATTTGATACTGTATGGTGGAGATTCTAAGTCTGCTATATCTAGTAGATTTTTATCTCAAGATAATGATTTAGGAGATGACCCATTTTTTAATTCTTTATATAGACAGTCTGATTAAATTTAAAATTTGATTAAGCAACAATTAATAATACATTTATGCTATTGTATAAATGTATTATTTTTTGTATATTTGCTTACTATAGTAGATTAAAGAAGTAAATATATTATGCAATTCGATATATCAGAATTGGGTGGCAGTTTCCCTAAACAATTACTGCCCTTTAGTCAAAAAGGAAGTAAATGGAGAGCACAATGTGTTTACTGGGGAGCAAGTAGAAATATAATGACTTCTTCTCCTATAAGAAGGTCTGTAGCACACAAACAAATAAACTATGACCTCTTAAATGGTAAACTACACATGGAAGATTTAAGTCTGATACTTAATCCTTTCAATATGCAAGGTGCTTTTATTCCTAAAGCAATACAACACTTTCCTATAATGAATACTAAGATACAGATACTTAGGGGTGAGGAAGGTAAAAGGGTTTTTGACTATAGTGTAATTATAACTAATCCCAACTCAGTTTCAGAAATAGAAAGGAACAAAATGGAAGAGTATAAAAGGAGATTAGCAGAATTAATACAAACATCACAAGAACAAGGTGTTGACCAACAAAGAGTTCAAGAACTCTCTGATTACATGAATTATAAATGGAAAGATATAAGGGAAGTAAAAGCAAATGCCTTTATTAATCATTATTGGAAAGAACAGAATTTTGGATTAAAGTTTAATAATGGTTTTGTAGATGCTTTGACAGTAGGAGAAGAAATTTATCAATGTACTGTAGTACAAGGAGAACCAACTCTTATAAAGTTAAATCCTAGAAAAGTAAGAATCTATCAATCTGGTTTCTCCAATAGAATAGAAGATGCCGATATGATAGTGATAGAAGATTATTGGTCACCCGGCAGAGTAATTGATACATACTGTGATATTCTTAAAAAAGAAGATATAAAAAGAATAGAGGAATTACAATGCAGTGTTCATTTTGGGGGTAGTAAAGAGAATGTTGATGAAAGGTTAGGTTTTTATAAAACAGACACACCACTTACACCACAAGATTTATTTACTACTGATACTGATACTTACAATGGATTACCTTATGATATAAATGGTAATGTTAGAGTTTGTCAAGTTTTCTGGAAATCAAAAAGAAAGATAAAGAAAGTAAAGTCTTATGATCCTATGACTGGAGAAGAGATTTTTAATCTTTATGATGAAGACTATATTTGTAATAAAGATATGGGTGAAACAGAAACTACTATGTGGATAAACCAAGCTTTTCAAGGTACTATGGTTGGAGAAAATATCTTTTTAGATTTAGGCCCTTGTCCTATTCAATTTAATAGAGTTAGTAATCCTTCAAAATGCCATTTTGGTATAATAGGCTCTATATATAATCTTAATGATGACAAGCCTTTTTCTCTTGTAGATATTATGAAGCCTTATAACTATATGTATGATGTTATATACGATAGATTAAATGGTTTAATTGCAAGAAATCATGGTAAAGTTATTAGACTAGACTTAGCAAAGGTACCAGATAAATGGAATATAGATAAATGGCTTACTATTTTAAAAACAGCTGGTATAGCAGTAGAAGATTCTTTTAAAGAAGGTAATAAGGGTCTTGCAACAGGTAAATTAGCTGGTTCTTTAAATAATGCTAGTTCTGGTGTTGTTGATGCAGAGTTAGGACAATCTATTCAGCAGCATATCTCTATTCTTGAGTATTTAAAGAATGAAATGGGAGAAGTAGCAGGCATATCAAGACAGAGAGAGGGTCAGATATCTCAAACAGAAACTGTGGGAGGTGTAGAGAGAGCTACATTACAATCTTCTCACATCACAGAGTGGCTATTTATGACTCATGATGATGTCAAGAAAAGAGTGGTAGAATGTTTTTTAGAGATATGTAAGATAGCATCAAAAGGTAGAAATATTAAGTTTCAATACATTACTCCAGAACAGGCACAAATGGTTGTTGATATTGATGGGGATGAATTTTCTGAAAGTGACTATGGTTTAGTTGTGAATAATTCTCTTAATACACAAGAACTTAAAGCAAATCTCCCTATGATAATACAAGCTGGTTTACAAAGTCAAGCATTGTCATTCTCTTCTGCTATGAAGATATGGAGTGCTAATTCTGTGGTTGAAAAGCAAAGAATGATAGAAGCTGATGAGAAGAGAATCAGAGAGCAACAACAACAAGCACAGCAGCAGCAACTAGAGTCACAACAACAAATTGCTCAAATGCAGCAACAGTTGGAAGAAGCAAAACTAGAGCAGGCAGATTTATTAAATAAGAGGGATAATGATACTAAAGTTCTAATTGCTACTATAAATGCTCAATCTCATTCTTATGAAAATGATAAAGAGAGACTAGAGGAATCAAAAAGGCAATTTGATGCTAAACTTTCTTTAGACAAAGAAAAGTTTTCTTTTGATAAGGAGATAGCTAATAAAAGAGTGAATCAAAAGAAAAAATGATTAAAATAAAACCTAATAAAAAATATAATAAATATAGGGGTAGGAAACTATCCCTATGTTATTAAATTCATTATTATGAAAATTAAAACAGGGATTGAAATAGTATCTATGCTTTTTATTTTATTCTTTATTGTGGGAAGTATTATTCAAAATAAAGAGCTAAAAGAGGCAAGAGAAAAAATAGAGATTCTAAATAGAAATTATTTTACATTAGAAAAAGAATATAATAATGCCTTAAATCAAAATTCTTTATACATTTTTACTATTGATAACCTAAGAAACTCTAATGATTCCATTATTATGGAATTAGAGAAGACAAGAAAACAATTAAAAATTAAAGATAAAGATATAAAAGAACTAGGCTATTTACTATCACAAGCTAATAAAAAGGATACTATATTTTTAAAAGATACTATTTTTAGAGAGAAAGTAGTTGTGGATACTGTTATTACTGATTCTACATGGTATAAAACAAATATACATCTAGAATATCCTAATATAATACAATTGGAACAATCTTTTATTAGTGAAAAAGAATTATTTTTTTACAAACATACAGAAATAATAAACCCTTCTAAATGCTGGTTTATAAATTTATTTAAGAAAAAAAGGGATACAATGGAAGTAGTAGTGGAAGAAAAGAATCCTTATATAAAAAATAAAAAACAAAAATTTATACATATAATACAATGATTGAGCCTTTATCTACACTACTAATCACTGCTGGTACTTCTTGTATTACTGGTTTTACTACTTGGTTTTTCTCTAGGAGAAAATATAATCAAGAAGTTGCAGGTGATAATATAAAAAATCTTCAAGAATCTTTAGATTTTTATATTAAATTATCAGATGATAATAATAAAAGATTGGGAGAGATTCTTGAAAGAAATAACCAATTAGAGAAACAGATAATTGAAGTTAAAAAGGAAAATTTTGATTTGAAAGAACTTATGAATGATCAAATACTTCAAATAGAAACCCTTACAAAACAGGTTAATTTACTAATACAAAAAAACAAATAATTATGGGAAAGAAAAAAACAGGAAGAGCAAAACCTATGGTTGGGAAAGCAGGAGTACCCAAAAAGGATACTGGAAACTCAAAAAGGGGAAAATGCAAATAATAGATTATTATATAAAGTATTTTTAATTTCTATTAAATATTCCCCATTACTACTGATTGTTCTCAGTCTTACAAATACAATACATGGTTATTTTAATTTGACTATATGTATATGTAATTATATTGGTGGTATATCTATTATTCTGCTTTTAATATTATATCTATCTTCTTTGGTATTTAAATTTTGTAAATACTATAAAATGGCACTTTTTTATCTATTAATTAATTGGGCTATTAATATTATAGATTGTTATATTGGAATACCTATATCTGATTTTAGATATTTGGAATTGCAGCTGTTTGTTTTTGGTACTTTTTTAATTTTAATGTTAATTAGTTATGTTAGAAATCATAAAGAAACTCTTACTGCAAATAGTAAAAGACATAGATACAGGCAACTCTAACCTTACAGAAGAAGAACAAATAAAAGCAATACAAGAAATTAAAAACTTTACAAGGAAAGACATAGGTTTAAGTAAAAGCCAAGCATGTTCTTTTTTAAATATCAGTAGGGCTAAATTTGATAATTTAGTAAAGAATGGCAAGTTACCTAAAGGAAAGAAAGTGCTTGGTTTTAAAGAACTTAGATGGTATAAAAAAGATTTAAAATTATGATTACTATAGAAGAGCAAATCAGAAAAATAATAAAATCTTCTTTACCTCCTAAAGATGAAAGTGTTATATGGTTAGATGTTTCTAACCCAAGTAAGCCACTATTAAAGTATTATGATTTTGGTGAGTGGGTACCTATGTCAACTACAGATGTTGAAGTAGCAGGTATTAAAGATGAGATTAAAAATCTAAAGAAAGAAGTAGATACAAAATGTAGTGGTATAAAAATATATAATGTAGACGAAAAAGAGTTAATATCTGAAAGTATAGGAGATGTTGTAACTATTAAAGTAGGTAAGATTCCTATAGAAAAAATAGATGGTTTAGAAGAGAAATTGTCTAGTCTTTCTTCTGGTATAGAAGGTATTAAAATAATAAAACATGATAATGTTACTATGCTTCCTATAGATAAAAATAAAAATGCTAATATTCAATTAGGGAATTCTTTATCTATTGACACTAATACATTAAATCTTGTTTGGGAAGAAAATTAACTTATTAATTTATATTAAATTATATGGCAAACACAAAATTAAAATTTAGAAAATTGGCAGCCGCCCCTACATCTGGGATGACTGCAGGAGAGGTGATTTTCTGTACAGGTGACCATACTATCTATGTGGCTACCAGCGATACAGCAAAGCAGGCTTTTTATGGTGGAAATGTAAAAAATGTTACTTCCACCGATGGTAAGCTAATCTTCTCCTTTATGGATGGAACGAAGAATTTGGAAGTTGACTTTAGTGATATGAACTCCACCCTTGCAACACTTACTAATTCTGTTAGTGACTTACAGGGAAGAGTTGACATTCTGGTAGGAAATCAATTGGTTGAGGGTAAGGATATTCATTTTACTACTGGGGAAGAAGCTACTGTAGATAATCCACAGAATGCTATAAATGTATCACTTGATAAGGATATTACTGTTATGGGTGTTACCGTGGGTAATCTTACTAATGGTAGTAAACTTTTAAAAGGTAAATCTCTTTCTGAAATACTTCAGCAGATATTGATGAAGACAATTGATGCAAAGGTGGGTGCATATCCATCTGTCACACTAACTGCAACAGGTATAAGCAATGGCCAAAGAGTTGAAGTTGGTGCTAATGTTACTGCTACACTTTCTTATACTTATATTGATGGTAAGTTTGTGGGAGCAGAAAGTGCTTACTCTTATAATCAAGTAGCTGGATGTACAAAGGGGGCAGTCAAGTACTATTGTAATGGTTCAGAGATTACTTCTCCTCACAAGCCGTCTCTTACTGAAGATGCTTTCCAGTACAAATGTACGGCAGCATATAGTGCAAGTACTAATACTCCAAAGAAAAATGATGGAACAAATTCTGCTGTAAAGATAGCAGCAGGAACTGCAACATCAAATATTATAACCATTTATGCGAGGTATCCTATCTATACTAATGGCGTTACTTCGTCTATATCAGATACCACTGCTCCTACTGTAACTGCAACGGCTGATAGCACAAAATTACCTCTTGTGGATAATGGAACTCAATTCGGAGTTGCTTTTGCAGCTATGACTACTTCTACTGGTTATCGTCTTTTACTCCACGATGGAAAGAAGATAACATCAGCAAAGGCTTTAAATGGTCTTACTGGTAAGTATGATATTGATGTTACTTCAAAGTTTGTTAAAGGTTCTTCAGTTTCAAAAGCAGTGGGGACCGGTTCTTCTACTTATAATGTATGGGAATACAAAGCAACAGAAGGCGCTAATAGAGTGGTTTTTACAATTGGTAATGAATAGGAGGAAAAATTATGGGAAAGAAATTTAATGGAAATATTAAGCTTGCATCTGCAATAAATAGAACAGGTGCTCAACCTCTTGATGATAGTGTTGTTGTTGCAACAGTTGCGGATTTATATAATAGTTTTGGTGCTACTGCTTACGAAGGTATGATGGTATGTGTCCTCGCCGACCATAATATTTATGTCTTGACAGATGTATCTAAAGTAAGTACAGCAGCCGGATGGAAAAAGATTGGTGATGCATCAAGTGACATATCTGGTGCAATTGCTGCCCTTGATGTTACTTCAAATAAAAGTGCTTCTGTTGCTGGTATAGCAGTAACTGTTAATCAGACAGATGGTAAAGTACAAAAACCAGTTGTAGAAGTCACTGCAGGTAGTGTAGCAAGTGGCAATGCAAATGTAGTAACGGGCGGTGCAGTATATACTGCAATTAATAATGCATTAGGAAGTGTCTATAAGGTTAAGGGAAGTTATTCTACCCTTGATGCTCTTGAAGATGGTGTAGCCGAAGCAAATAGAAAGGAGGGTGATGTTTATAACATTGAGCAGGGGTTCACTCTTGCTAATAAGAAATATCCAGCAGGAACTAATGTTGTGTGGGTTGCAGAGCAGACTATCGGGCAGCTGGTGACCGCAGCACATTGGGATGCTCTTGGTGGAACGATAGACCTTTCTAATTTTGCCACTGCAGCACAGGGAAAATTGGCTGATACTGCTATGCAGGGTGCTTCTGGTGATAGTTACATATCAGCCGTAGCTGGTGGTACTGCAGGCAAGACAGTCACAGTTACTGCCAATGTAACAAAGATGGCTGATGTTAAGACTGGTACTGTCGCACTTGCCGATGCTGCTGATGTTAAGTCTTATGTTGATACAAAGGCATCAGCTGCAGCATCTGCTGGTGTTACTTCTTTAGGAGGAAAAACTGGTGCTATATCAGTAGACTCTGGGAAGACCACACTTGGAGATGTCAATTTCACTATCAGTGATGATAAAAAACTAACTGGTTCAGTTGCTGGTATCAAGTCAGCAGCAGGAAAAGAAGCAAGTGATTTTGCAACTGCTGCACAAGGAGCAAAGGCTGATAGTGCAGTGCAGTCTGTTACAGGAAGTGGTTGTGTGAAGGTTGTAAAAGATGATGCTTTTACTAATGGTGCTATTGTTTCTGTTACCACAAAAGATATAAAAACAGCAACAGAGAGAGATGATGGTCTTGTAATTGCATCAGATGTGCAAAGTTATGTTAGCACCTCTATAAAGGATGCTATGGTCTGGGCAGAGTTCGCATAAAATATTTAGTATAGTGAGGGTGATACTTCACTATACTCCTAATTAAAATTATTTAAGTATGAGTAAACCATATAAACTACATAAAGTAAACTCCCTTCCTTCAACAGCAACGGAAGGTGATATTTACTTTGTAAAAAGTGATAAGAAGATATATGTAAGAACTGCAAGTGGTTGGGAAGATTTTAATGGTGTTCCTGTTAATAACCTCACCACTACTACTACTGGAAAGGCTCTTGATGCAGCACAAGGCTATGCACTAAAACAAGCAATTGATGCAGCAAAAATACCTCAAATGCAACCAGCACCATATATACCATATGAGGTTACTTATGGAACTGCTGGCTATGTAACTGCTCCTTTTTTAGGGATAAATTATAGAAATAGTGGTAAAAGAGATGTACTAACTTCAAGAGGTTGGCAACAATTGACTGATAAGGATTTAATTTTAGGTCCCGGAACTCAATTATCTCCAATAGATTACATCCTGAATCCAGTTACTTCTTTAAATATGCTTAATTACCTTCCTGCAGAGCAAATAATATTAGAGGTAAGCTTAGACGGAGGTAGTACTTGGAAAAGTTATAGAGAGTGGTATAATGAAAATATAGCGAATACACCTTTAATGGATTCACAGTATAAAAACTATAAAAGATCATTATTTAATAACACATCAACATTTAATATATCAATACCAACCAAAAACAATAAAAAATCAGTTGATTGTAAACTAAGAGTTACATTTACTGCAATGCAATTCAATGTTCCAGATGGTACTCCAGAAACTGAAATAGTAAATTATTGGAAATCAGATTATGTTAATATATGTGAAAGATACTGTAGATTAAATAAATTTCTTATTAATATTAGTACAAGTGGCGCTCCGGGAATTAGGTGCCTACATGAAATTAGAAAAGGAAATTCGGATATATGGGAGGAGTGTCGAACATCAGAAAAGATGATAGGCTGGACAGGTTGGAACTCTTTCCCAATTGGAAATAAGAATGATTCTATTAGTTCCTGTACTTTCGGTGGATCGACCTCTCAAGTTAATAATTACTGGTGTCATAGATTAACCTTCTTTATTTGTGGAGAAAAAGAAGAGTCTGATGACGCTACAATAGAGAGTCAAAGTAGTCAAGATTACTTATCTATTCGGAGTAGTATTATTAGCATACTTGGGTTTGGTTATGCATATTTTATGGCCCCTAGCTATAATAAAACTAATTTTCCATTTTATTCAGATTTTCTTAAACAGACACACTTTCTAGGAAATATATTTATACAGGATTCAAATAATACGATTGTAGCCTCAATTGAAGATAATGGTAATTTGTATGCTAAGAATATATATGAAGGTAATAAAGTCGCTTCCAATTCACTTAGTAATAAATATGCAAATAAGACTTATAATGCTAAATCCTATGAAGCAATAAACATAAAGACAGATAATTCAGCAGAAAGCAAAGCAGCCAATGTAGCAGCAATAAAGGCATATACTGATAACCTTATTAGTTTGGGAGTAAGCTTGAATAATGGATTTATAATACCTGTAAGAGTAGACAGTATTAACTATGGGGTATTGGTAGGCTCCGGAAGTACACCTCGATTACATGGGTATATCAATCGAGATAATACATGTAATTCCTTGGTTATTGCAGTTGATGGTACTGCAGCTATGTCACAAATACAAAGAGCAGCAGAATCTACTCTTTCTACCACCTCAAAAACCATAGTAGGAGCAATCAACGAATTGAAGACAGAAGCAGGGATGAGGGATAATGATATAAGTGCAGCACAAAGTCAAGCATTATCGGCGCAAGAAGAAGCCACAGATGCAAAGAATAAGGTTACTGACCTTGAAAAGAAAATACCTACCATAGATAGTGCGCTAAGTGACACTTCCACTAATCCTGTTCAGAATAAGATATTAAAAACCTGCTTAGATAATATAGCAGATAATGTAGATGCAGCTGCTGATGCGGTCGCAACTCTTTCTAATAAGGAAACTACCATTGCAGGACAGAAAGTGAAGATTGGAGGAGAAATAACTGCCGTACAACTAACAAAAGGATTAAGATTTCCAATTCGCAGTGTGCTTAACCTTTTAGAGAGTGACCAAAGTCTTAGTTTAAGTTCATTTAATGCATATCTAACTGAGAATAATTTAAGCTTGCAAGATTACTTCTGTGCACCTACTATGATTTATCGTTCAGAAGATGACGCAGAACCGAAGTGTGGTATGATGTATAATTCACCTACTTCACACTGCCTTACAGGTATATTTGACACAGGTACAGACACAGTGGAGTTCGAGGATATTCAGAAAATTCAATTTAATACAAACTCTGGAACAATTAATATAGGCAATAATGGCTTAGCAGAAGTACCTTCTGCAACTATTAACCTATCATCAGTGCCAACCACAAGCACCCCAGTAACCACAACCCTGAATGATTATGACTATAAGCAAATGACAGATTTAAGTATTAAGAAATATGTGAAATTTCCTAATACGATGTCTGTTAATAACGCAAGAACACTTATGGAATTAACTCTTATGGAAAAGAGTGAAATGATTAGACTTAGTGGTGCAGAAGAGGTATGGACATATGTATATCAGCACATCTGCTATTATGGGGGTGGTATTCATGTCTTTGAATTTAGTCTAAATAGTGATACCAAAGTTTTAACTGCTAAAATGATAATGTAATTATGTGTGACATTATTTATAATTATATAAACAAATTAATAGCATTCTCTAAAAGACATGATATACTATATAGTATTATATGTCTAATTATAGTAACAGTTTTATACTTTTTTCCTATAAATATATATGTAGCAACTTTTATAATATTATTAATTTCTTTTCCTTATTTTAATGAACCTAAGAAATTATCTTTTGGTAAGTACAAAAAAATGGATGAACAATGTGATACAATATATATGTTTACTGGTATAATAGTAGGAGCTGTATTATGTATTATAGCATTAAATGGTAATGTTTTTTAGTATAAATCCTCAATAGAGTAACTTCTATTGGGGATTTATTTTTATATATAGTAATGTTTTCTTTTTACTTTAAAATAACATATCTTTGTATTGTAAGCTTACAGAGATATGTTTAATTTTTAATTATAATTTTATGTCAGAAGAAAAAACTTATGTATTTGGAAATGATACCAGTAATGGATTATGGGCATCTTTACCAGCAATGCTTTCTAATAGAGGTGTTGATCCTGCTATTTTATCTTGTTTTAATAATAGAGGATTTCTTGGTGGTGATGGGGATATACTGGCTCTTATTATTTTGTTTGCTATATTTGGTGGGGGATTCGGAAATTTTGGATTTGGTAATGGAAATTCTGTTGCTTCTAATACTGATATGATAATGCAGACATTAAATAGGAATGGATTAGATGTTGGTACTCTTGCTACTAATCTTAATGTAACAAAAGATGCAATAACTACAGCTATTGGAGGTGTAGCAACTCAACTATCACAGTGCTGCTGCGATAATAAAACTGCAGTTATGCAACAGGGTTATGAAAGTAGAATAGCAAATGCAGAACAAACTACTATATTAGGTAGTAAAATAGATCAGCAAACAGCTCTTATAAATGACAAGTTCTGTGCCTTAGAAATGAGAGACATGCAAAGTAAAATGGATGAATTAAGGGAAAGAAATACTGCCCTTATGAGTCAATTAAGTAATGAGCATCAAACTGCTGCTTTGCAGAGTTATGTTGCTTCTACTATTTCTCCAATTGCATCTGATGTTGCTACAATTAAAGCTACTTTACCACCAACAGTTAGTGTTCCTTATCCACAACTAGCAGCAGTGCCAGCATCTTATGCTACTGCTTATTATAGTCCTTATTTTAATAGTAATAATTCTATTTGGTAGGAGGTGATTATGGCTCAATTAAAATTTTCAAATAGAGTCGGTTTTCCTAATTTAGAAGCAGTTAGTGTGGTTTCAGATGGTACTAATACTACTGTTAATTTTAATCCTTATAATATACCCACTAATACTTTCTTTGGCGGGTTTTGGGTTAAAATACCACAAGCTGTAACTACTAGTACTGAACCATTGCAGTTTAGTACAATAGGGGTTAGTAACTCTACAGTTTCTGTTTATTTAGCAAATGGAACACAAGCTACTGTGGCTAATATAGCTAGTACAGGACCTGCTATTTATTTAGTATTTTATGATAGAGATAACAAAAGAGTTCAATTAATTTAATTTATTATGTTTCAATCTTTAAGACAGAATAGTCAATTATATGTATTTTATAAAGGTGATAACCCAAGATTAGAAAGGGCAATGGTTGTATCACCCCCTGTTTCAAGACCTAAATACCAAGTACCTGCTAATTTTGGTCAATCAGAAATGGTAGTAGATATAATAGCAAAAGTAAATGGACAAACAGTTAATTATAATGGTTTACCGGCACATTTAGATATAGCAGATAGTGTATTAAGTGGTGAAAATATTGTTGTTTCTGATAATAAGGAAGCTATGAATGCTGAAATACTATCTTTAAAACAGAAAAGTATAGATATAATTAATAGTGTTGATTTTCATAAAAACCTTATAAAGAATTGTGATTTAATTCTTTCAGAGCTAAATCCAGAATTTGCAGAAAAGAAAGCTCAAAAAGAGGAAATAGATACTTTAAAAATACAAGTAAATGATCTATCTAGTAGTATTAAGGAACTTATGGAAACTAATAAAATATTAATAAATAAGTTATCTATAAAAAATGAATGATTATGAAAATGTGGGAAATAAGAGAAAATGATGAACATAGACCAAGAAAATTAAGAAATTATAAAGAATATGATGATTATACTTGTGGCTATGAAGATGGTTATGAAGAAGCTATGAGGTCTATGCAGTATAGGTATAATGAAAGAAAAATATATTAAATATGAGATTAGATACTTATAACCACTTCCCTACAGGAATGATAGAATACTTAGATACTTATGGGTGGCATTTTAGTAAAGCAATGTGTGATTGGGCAATAAGTAAGATGCATAAAGAAAATAATAAACCTATTGATGTTATAAGTAAAGAAAGAGTAGATAGCTTATTATCTATTTATGGTATTAAACTAGATAATAATAAGGGCTATGACTATGTTTATATAGCTAATATGGTAATGAGTGATTTCTATGGTAAATCTATAAAAGATGAAGAACATCTTATTCTTTATGTAAAGGATGTAATAGATGATGTTGATGCCTATGAAGGTATGCCTTTTACTAGGTTTTATGCTGATTGTATAGGTAGTGGTACCCCTATAATTTGGGAGGATATGTTATGATAAAACAAGATATTTATATTAGAAAATATGGTTGGAAAATAATAGTGTTCTATATTGTAAATGATATAGATATCAAGGCTATTTTAAAAGAACTAATTAATATAGATTGTGATATAGAATCTTTTATTAATATTTATTATAGAATAAACCATTTTAATTATAATGAAGGTATTACATATACAAATCAAGATACTAAAGATACTATAGTAATTATATTTCCATCTACTTCTCCAGAAGAACTAAGTGATACTATAAATCATGAAAAAGGACATTGCTTAGCACACATTAGTGAAACTCTGAATATTAATCCTTTTGGGGAAGAAATACAATATATTAATGGTTATATAAGTAAAAAAGTATTTAAAGAATCTAGAAAACTATTATATGGTTGTGAAAAACTGAATCAAGATTTATTTTCAATTAGGCAGTAGGAAACTACTGCCTTTTTTATTTAATATAATATTAAGCACTGCTTAATTTTAAATTAAATGTATTGTATATTTTAAAATTTTTAATTAGTTTTGTAATTAATTATTATTTTAATAAAAAAGGGAAAATATGGAAGATTTTAGTTTAGATCTCTCTAATATTTTAAGTGATGAGCAATTGAATGCTCTAAACAATGAAGGAGAGAAGAAAGAAAAACAGGATACTCCACCTGAAATTAAGGAGAACACTAGTACTGAGAATTTAACAGCATCAGAGTTGTTTGATTCAGAGAGCGTAAGTAAAAGTGACGAGGATAATAAAAAAATTATTAAAGATGATAATGATATCTCTGTCTTAAATACTGATGCTCCCCCAAAAAATATCTACTCTTCCATAGCAAAAGCATTTAAGACAGATGATATTTTTGATTTATCTGATGAGGAAATAGATAATATTAAAACTTCTGATGATTTTGCTAATGCTATTGAAAAACAAATTCAATCTAAATTTGATGAAAGACAGAAGAGAATAGATGATGCACTAAATAATGGAGTGCCTGCTGATAGTATTAAAATGTTTGAAAATAATATTGGTATACTTAATAGTATTACTGATGAAAACATTGAAGATGAAAGTGAGCAGGGTATTGAGTTAAGAAGAAATTTAATAATAAGAGATTACCTAAATAGAGGTTATACTGAAGAAAAAGCAGCAGCAATGGCTCAAAGGTCTTTTGATTCTAATAATGATATTGATGATGCAAAAGATGCATTACAACAAAATAAAGACTTTTTTAAGAGAGAATATAATAAACTTCTAACAGAAGCTAAGAAAAAAGCTGATAAAGAGAAGAAAGATATTGCTGACGCTGCTGAAAGATTAAGAAAATCTATTTTTGAAGAGAAGAAGGCATTTGGGGAACTGGATGTTGATAAAGGTACAAGGCAAAAGATTTACGATACTATTAGTAAGCCTTATTATAAAGATCCTGCTACAGGTCAATATCTAACAGAACTTCAAAAATATGAAAAAGATAATCATAATGACTTCATGAAAAATATTGGTTATTTATATGTAATAACTGATGGATTCAAAACCTTAGGTAATATAACAAAAACTATAGAAAGAAAAGTTAACAATAAGGGCATAAAAAACCTTGAGAATATCATTAATACTACATATAGAAACTCAGATGGCAGCTTGAGATTAATTAATGATAGTACTTCTGATAAGGAGTCTTATTTCTCTGGTGGTTGGACCCTTGATTTAAATAATTAATTATAATTACTTATGGTAAAATTAAACAAATTTCAGACTGCAACATTTGATGGTTGGGCTTCGGAGATTACAAAAAGAAACCATATTGATTCTATGTATCCAAGTAACCAGCAGGCTGTTGCTGATTTTATGATTCAGTTGTTGGCAAGGAATTTTGGTAATAGCCTTGAAACAACTTTGAGTAAATTTCCTACAAAGTTTTTTGAAGATGATTCAGAATTTTATTGGGATGTTATAGGTTCTGCAAGGAGAAATATTCCTCTAGTAGAAGCTAGGAAATATGATGGTACACCAGTTAAAGAAGACTCTGGTATGATAGGTGCTAACAGAGAGCCTTTCTACCTAGTATTTCCAGAAATGTGGTTCTTCGATGGTGAGGAAATCTTTGGTGAGTTGAATCAAGTTTATCCTATGTTAATTAAGGATAAGCCTAAAACTGAAGGTACTAATTATGTTTATCTTGTAGAACTCTCTAATGGTTCAACTAATGGTATTCCTGCTGAAAGGTTACTTGCTGGTGAGAGATTCTCTTGGGGATTTGCTCCAGTAGAAAGAGGACTTTCTCGTGGTGTTGGTGGTGTAAGGTATGCTACTCCTGCTAAGATGAGGAATGAATTTACCACAATCAGAATTAAAGATGAGGTTTCTGGTGATGTTTATGGAAAGAAGATTGCTATGGGTGTTCCTATGGTTAGAGTAGACCAGAGTGGTAAGATGGTTAAAGAAACTGCTAATATGTGGATGCATTATTGGGAGTTTGAATTTGAAAAGACTTGGAGAGAATATAAAAATAACCTTTATGCTTATTCTGTTTCTAATAGAAATGAGAATGGAGAATATATGAACTTTGGTAAATCTGCAGAGGTTATTCGTAAGGGAGATGGTCTATATGCTCAGTTAGAAAGAGGAAATGTACATTATTATAATAAGTTCTCTCTTCAGTTACTAGAAGATTTACTTCTCTCTATTTCTACTTCTAAACTTGAAGCTGGTGAGAGGGAATTCCTTATTAGAACTGGTGAGTATGGCATGAGAGATTTCAGCAGGGCTGTATCACAGACTGGTTCTGGTTGGTCTATGTATAATTATAATGCTGATAATCTTGGTATTATGAAGAAAACAGGGGATAATAACTTTACTCTTGTTAATCCACAGTTTGATAATTATTATACTTTTGGTGGTATTAAGATTAGAGTTGAGGTAGATTCATTCTATGATGACCCTGTAAATAATAAGATAGAATTTCCGGGAGGAGAAGGCAAAGCAATGTCACACAGATTTGATATTATCAATATTGGTACTATGGATCAGCCTAATATCTTTAAGTGTGGTATTAAAGGTCAGCCTACGGAAGTTAGGTCTATTCAGTGGGGATTAATGGCATAAGCCTTACACATTTCTCAGTTCTCACTATTCTACCTAGAACAGAAAAGAAAGTATAAAATAAGATTGTTAATTGCTAGAAGTTCCTTAGAGACTTTATTGCTTTTTATCTTCAAACATTTAATTATGGAAGAAAAAGAATTATGGAAAAAACTAGATGAATATCCAAATATAGAAATTAGTAATTTAGGAAGGATTAAAAAATTAAAAAATCATAAAAAACATAAAGATATTATTCAGTCTGATTTTTTTAAAGATAAAGATGGGTATTCAAGAATAAATGTTTTAAATAAAAAAGGTGAAATAAAACAAGTTGGTATACACAGACTAGTGGCTTTGGCATTTATCCCAAATCTAGAAAACAAAAAGTGTGTCAATCATAGAAACTCAGTAAGAACAGATAATAGAGTTTCTAATCTAGAATGGGTAACACCAAAAGAAAATGTTTATCATTCTTTTATTTTTGGTAATGCAGTAAAAAGAACATTAGTACCAAAAAATAAAGTATTAACAGCATTTCAAATTTCTGAAATAGAAAATTTGAGAAGGATGTATACATTAAAAAAGATTTCATATCTTTTTAATATTAATTATTCTACTTTAAAAAACATAATTCGTAAAAAGAAACAACATAAAGTATTGGATAACCAGCAGCCAAGTATCTATAGTTACAATGATATTATAGATAAAGGTTCAACGACTATTCCGAAAGGAAGTAGTGAGTAGTACTCACGAAATGCAGTCTGCTGTATTTACAGTAAAGATATAGTCTGAACTTCAATGAAAATTGAAGAGAATATATGGAAACGATATATTCGTAACATTAAATGTGAGAGATCCTTATACGGGTAGATGGGGTAACCAAAATATGTCTTTTGAGGATGACAAGGCTGTTATCCACAAGATGGGACAGTTTGGTGTTTGTGTTCTTGACCCTTCTAGGACACTGTCTTTGATACCTAAAGTATTAAGGGGATAATTAATGGGTGGGGAAATTTCCCCACTCTATTTTAAATTTTTAAAATGGGAGATTAAAAATGGAAGAAATGAATATTGATACTCAAGAATTAAAGGAACCAATACCTATGGAACCAGTAACTCTTAGTAGACAAAAAGAAAAAACAAAAGTAAAAACTGTTACTACAGTTTCTGATAGAGAGGTTACAAATTGTTTAAGAAATGAAAAAGTCATTGTTAGATATATTATAAAAGAAAAGACTGGAATTACAGATACTAAACACCCATTTTATGGTGGTTTGGCTGATAATTCTTTTATTGACCTCACAGTACCCCTTTTAAGAAGTGGCTCTTATAAAAATCCTCTTACTAGTAATGAGAAGGCATTTTTAGAGTCCTATATGGGATTAGAGGAAGGGAGTCTAAGTGTTTATAATAAAGAAGATAATTTTTGGGATAATTTTTATGTTAGATTAACTAAGGTGGATACTATATTAAATCTGGCAGATGCTAATGATTATATTAGATATAAAGTTATCCTTGCTAATAATGATATTGTAGCACCTTCTTTAAAGTCCTTACGAGATTATTCTCTAGAGACATATAGATTTGTAATTATTTCAGAATCTGAAACATATAATTCTACTATAGACAAAACTAATACTAAGAGTAAATGCTGGAAAGAGTTTGGAAAAGTTGAAAATAATGAAGATATCCTAAGATGTATTATTCATACCATTGATGGAAGAAAACCTTCAGAAAATACTAAGATAGAGTTCTTGAGAGATAGAATTGATAAATTGATAGATTCTGATAGTAAACTATTCTTATCAGTAATTACTGACCCTCTTCTTGACTTTAAGGTTTTAATAGAAAAAGCATATGATAAAGGTGTAGTAAATAAGAGAGGTGATTATTATTATTTTAATAATACTCCTTTGTGTGGAAAGAATGAAAATCCTACATTTACTATTGCAGCTAAATATATTAGTTTACCTGAAAATCAAGAGATTAAGTTTGCTATTGAAGGTAAAATAAAAAATAAATGACTTTAGAACAGTTTAATTTAGAGTTTGATATTCTATTTAATAGCATTTCTTCTAATGTAGCCCCTAGTTTATCACCATTAGAAAAAAGTATTCTTTTAACACAAGCACAAGAACTTTTAGTAAAAGAGTATTATAGTGGTGATATAACAGGAAACTCTTTTGAAAAAAATGAAGAATCAAAAGAATATCTAAACACTTTAGTTACTCAAACTACTGCAACTGAAAAACCTACTGTTTTAGATGTGCCTTTTAATTATAAAAGTTATGAACTTCCTACAGATTTATTATATATAGTTAATGAAGTTATAACAGTTAAAAATAAATGTAATGAATCATTAAGTAGTGTATTAAGAGTAAAACCATCTTCAAATGATGAGTATATAAAAAGTCTAGACAATCCTTTTACTGGACCTTTAGGTAATATAGTATTAAGAAGAATAGAAAATAACACTATATTTTTGTATCCTCCTAATACAGAAGAAGTTAAGTCTTATTTTATTACTTATATTAAAAGACCAGAACCTATTGTTTTGCTAGGTATTGAGGATGCTCCTGCACCTTATAAACAATATATAGAAAATGGTAATAACTGCTCTTTACCAGAGTCTTGTCATCAAGATGTGCTATTAAGAGCAGTACAACTTGCTAGAAATGTTTGGGTTTCCCAATAATAAATAATATTTAATATTAAATAATATGAATTTTTCAACAAATCAAGTTAAGCAGCTTTATGTAGCAAAAGCTGATTCAACACTTACATTAAAAGAAATTAAATCCCCTGATAAGGCTGCTACTGTTGGGGCTGTTATAGATATTGATGGGGAGATAACTGATATTATTCCTAAGGGAAAAGTAATGTCTGTTACTACTGCTTGTGCTCAAGATGATGCTCAGAAATTAAAGAGAAAGGGTGTCCTTATTAAACTTAATGCAGATGTAAATGATGGAGCACCTGTTGCTGGTGAACACTATATTATGCATCTTAATTATAGAGGGCATATTGGTGAGGAAGATACCTATCAGAAGTGTGCAGAAGTTTATGTTAATAAGAAGAACATGACTGCTGCTGAGTTTCTTCAGAAAATGGCTCAATCTCTTATTGATCAGATAGGTGTAGAAGCAACTCCTCTTTATGAATTATTTACAACTGAAGGACAAGTTATAAAAGAAATTACTATACCTGTATTCTCTGAAACTGTTGACTATAAGACAGGTGATAAGGTTATTTATGCTGGCAAAGCATATGCTTTTAGTAAGGCACATACTAAAGGTGCTTGGGCTGCTGGTGATGTTACAGCCCTTACAGAAGCTCCAGTAGAAGCTATTACTGATAAAGGATTTTACATTGTAGAGCCAGTACCTTATTGGAGATTAGGTACTTTCCCAGAGACTTTAATGAAAATTGAAATAGGTACAGCTCCTATTACAGTTAGTGCTATAGAGTATATTGATTGGCTTGCTAATTATAAGTTTGAAGCTGTTAATATTACAGCTATTAAACCTATTTACAATACCCATAAGATTGCAGACCTTGAGTATTTCTGCAAGGGTGAAAGGGGTATATCTGCAGGTCTTTCTGCTCCTTATGATGTTCAGTTGCCTTTAGATCTTAAAGTTGATACTACTGTTGCTACTGGTTATGATATTCTTAATGTTCATTATGCTTATGAGGGACATAATCAGAATAGTACTTTATCTGAAAAAGATATAACAATAGTTATCCCTAATAGTGGTGCTACTGTAAACACTAAACTCAGCACTCTTAAAACTAGTCTTTTGGCACTTTAGTGTGTATTTAATATAAGGTGGCACTTAATTGTGTCACCTTTTTTAGTATCTATTAATTTTAGATTAAATCTATTGTATTATATTATAATTTTTATTATATTTATATTTTAAAATTTAATTAAAATGAGTACTTATAGAGAACTAATATATATAGTATCAGATTTAGCAAAACAACTAAATGATGATACTACAATAAATGAAAACCATATAGCCTTCTTACTTAATAAGTATAGAATGTATCTTTTAAAACAGAAATATGGTAAGGATTACAGTCAAAATATACCAATAGAAGCATTTCAAACTATATGTGTAGACTTAAAAGAAAATAATTTTTCCTCACAATGTGTTGACTCCTGCCTTATAGATGATGCTGAGGATAAATATTTAAAATCAATTAAAAAAGTACCTAGTATTTTTAATATCAATTTAGTTAGAGTAGCAACTAATAACATATTTAAAAGTTCTATAGCTTTTATTTCTCCGGAAAGAATGGGTTATGTAGGTAATAATAAATGGTTAAAGAATGTTATTTATAGTACCATTTATTATGATAACTATCTATATTTAAAATCAGCCAATCTCAACCTATATAAGAAAATAGATAATAATTTAGTTTATAATAAGGTATATCTTTCTGCTATTTTTGATGACCCTATTCAAGCTTTTAATATGAAGCACTGTACTGGAGATGTTTGTACTGAAGAAGAATGCTTAAAAGAATATAGTTATTTAGATATACAATTTCCAATAGAAAGTGCTTTGGAAACACAACTTATAGCACTTACACTTAATGAAGTTATTAACGCTTCATATAGACCTAATGATAATACTAATAATGCTAAAGATGATTTGGCTGATCTTGCTTCTTATGTATCTCAATATATGAAGAAAAATAAACAACAAAATACAGATGCATAATATAACACTAGAGGATTTTTTAAAGGAAACTAAAAAAGTTAAAGAAAAAAGAACATTTAAAGTAACTAATTCTATTGGTTCTTCTTATGCTTATAGAATCTATAAAAGAGATATTAATGCATTGTCTAATCATGACTATTGTAGAGTAATAAGGGAGATAAATAATGAAATTATTAATAGAATAATAGAAGGTGATATTATAAATCTTCCACTAAGGATGGGTAATCTATGTATAGTAAAGAAAGAAACTAAAGTTGTATTTAATAAAGATAAGTTATATATAGATAAGCCTATAGATTGGAATAAAACAGCTATTTTATGGTATAATAATGAAGAAGCCAGAGAAGCAAAAAAGATAGTTAGAAATGATGTGCCTTATGTATTTAGAATAAAATATAGTAAAGGACATGCTATGTATAAAAATAAAAACTTTTTTAGGTTTAAAACACATCGCCCAGTTAAATTAAGAATAAAAGATTTAGTTCAAAAAAATGAACTAGAAGCATTAATGGTGGATTAATATGGAAAATAAAAGTATAAGTTTAAAACAGGTAATAGATAGATTGAAAAGGCATCCTATTTTAAAAAGTTTAAATGAAGAAACTATAATAGATTATACTATTGATTTTTTTAGGATAGTAGGACTGCCTAATACATATGAAGAAAAAACCTGTCTAATAAAAATACATAATAATAAAGGGAAGTTACCAGAAGATTATATAGAGCCTATTCAGTTAAGGTATGTTGATTATAATCCAGTAGAATTTAATGAAGAAAAACAATATACAAAAGGCACTATTTTATTTTATGATAATAAATTATGGAAATTATTACAAAATAAAGATATTGGAGAATGGGATAATACTATAGTAGAGGAAGCAGAAATAGATAATAAAGATGTAGTATATTATAGATATAGTACTGATACTTTCCACATGAGTACTAATAAAGTAAATAGTGTCCCATTTACTTATAAAATACAGGGAGAGTGCCTTATAACCACAGAACAAGATTGTATGGTAGAATTATCTTATTATGCTATTGAAGTTGATAAGTGTGGGTTACCTGTTATACCTGATAATTCTAAGTTTATTAGAGCATTAGAAAACTATATAAAAGTACAATATTTTACAATACAGTTTGAATTAGGTAATTTACCACCTGCAGTTTTACAACACGCTGAACAGGAATATTGCTGGGCTGTAGGAGCTTGTGAGAGTGATTTACATTCTATATCTTTAGATAAATTAGAAAGTATTGCTAATATGGCTAAATCCTTAATACCAAGAGATTTTGAACATCATTCTGGTTATGCAAATGCTGGAAATAAAGAACTTTTAAAAATACAATAATATGAAGTTAGATGTAGTAGAATGCGGAAATTTAGGAATGTCCCAAGATTTATCTATTAGTAAAGCAGATAATAAATTAGCTTTTGAGAATAGAAATATAAGAATAACAGCTGTAAATGATAATACTTTATTAAGTATTACAAATGAGAAAGGACCATCTGAAGTAGAAGGTTCTACATCTATAGAAGGATGTTATAAAGCACATTGTATAATAGATGATACATTGGTACTATTTACATCTAAAACAGCTGTACCTCTATTAAAGTTTTCTGATTATATATATGTAATAAAATTAAGTAAAACAGGGGATACAATGACTGTTAAATTATTGTATTCTGGCAATCTTAAGTTAGGGGATAATATTGATACAATAGGATATTATGAAGCTTATGATGTAAGAAAAGTATATTGGGTAGATGGTGTAAATTCTCCTAGAGTTATTAATATAGATAAGGAATATACTAATAATGAATCATTAGATTTTATGCCTGTTCTACATAACTTTTCTACAATTAAAGTTGAAAAAGACTTTAATGGTGAGGGTATTTTTGAAGCAGGTACTATTCAATATGCTATTACTTACTATAATAAATATGGGGCAGAAACTGCTATTTCTAATATAACACCTTTAATATATATTACAGAAGAAAATAATGGATTAGATATAAATAATAAAACTTCTTGTAATTTTAATATTACTATTACCAATATTGATACATCTTTTGAATATATGAGAGTATATTCAATAAAAAGGACAACTCTCAATGGTCCATTTACTGTAAATATAGTTAAGGATGTACCAGTAGTATCTTCAACAATATCTATTATAGATAATAATACTAATCAAGAAAGTATTGACCCTAATTTATTATATTATATAGGAGGTAATGATTTTATAGCTAAAACTATTAGTCATAAAGATAATACTCTTTTTGTGGGTAATATAACTACTAAGGGAACAATAGTAAATGATGATATTGAGGATGATATTAAAAATAATTGGTATACAGATATAAAAGATAAAGATGGTAATATAACATACAGAGAATGCAATGTTATATCAGAAATATACAAAACAGTTAATACTGGAAATTATAAAAATACTGATGCTTATTATGTAAAAGATACATCTTTTATAAATAACAATATAAAAGGTTTTAAAAGCTCTGAAATTTATAGATTTGCTATACAGTTTCAAAGTGAGAAAGGACAGTGGTCGGCTCCTATTTATATAGGAGATAAAAAACAAACTAAGTTCCCTAAAACAAGTCTTGTAAACTATAATGTAGTAAACCATATTCCTGTCTTTGAGTTTAATAATTCTATATTTTTTGAAAATGTACTTACTAAGCAATTAAAAGATATTTACAAAGATATTAGAGCTTTTAGAGTTTTAAGAGCAGAAACAACTTATGAAAATAGAAGTGTTTTAGCACAGGGAATAATTAGTCCTACTATATTTAATTATAAGCAAAGATGTGATAATGCTCCTTATGTAATATCTTCTCCTATAATGAGAGATAATACTAATAGAAACTGGTGTAACTTAGCAAATGAAATAAGAGGCACTAAATATAATAGTATAGCACAAAATGAAACTAATACAGATATTAAAAAAGACTCATATGCTATAATTCTTATTTTTGAAGAATGTGTTGATTATATCTGCAAAAAATTAAAATGTTCTATAAATGCTACAAAAACTAATAATACAGATTATGGTGTTATATTACATACTTTTGCTATAGATAATGATAAATATAATAATACCGAGCTTGTAACAAATATAAATAATATATTAACTAGTTATAATTGTGCTAAAGTAATAACAGAAGCAGAGATAATAAATCTTATTAAATATTTAAATAATGAAATAGAAAGTGCACCTAGTGGTTGGATAAAGTATTCTAAATATTCATATTCTTGTGAGTATATTATTAATGATACAATACCAGAAAAATGTATAGATAGCAGTAATTATCAAAATAAGCAAAGTGAATTTTTTGTAGATACTTCTATTATTACATTTCATTCTCCAGAATTAGATAAGGAAGAATTATCTATAAATGATGATGTTAAATTTAGATTAGTAGGTATAGCTCCTATAACAGCAAATAAAGCAGATGTATCATTAAATGTAGAAAATCCAATGTCTTCTTTAGGTGGATTATTTAAGGATAATATATATAAATATAACTATCCTAATATCTCAAAAAATGTTAAACCACTAACAAAAGATAGATTGTATATTGATGCTTCTTGGAATTATAGTAGTGACAAAAAAAGTTTTTATCCAGATAGCAGTATAACTAAAGCATATAATGTATTTATGTGGGATAAGACAGGTTCTCTTATAGGACAAACAGATGGCACTATAAAAAATAGTAGTGGTGATAGCTGGGGAGAAGAAAAGAAATCTATTATAAAAAATAAAATATTTGCTAATAAAAGATTTTCTTTATATACTAAATATCTTAATATAAAAGAAGATATTAATATTACAAATGTACAAACATTTAATTCAGAAAGTATAGATGCTAAAAGACTTAATATACTAAATAAGGATATTTATTATTATGGTAATTATGATTTTCTTAATACTTATTTAGATTCTTATTCTGTAGATGGCACATATACTAATGAAATAAAGAGTTATGCTCCTGTAAGAATTAAATATAAATCTACTCCACATGCTGTATTTGGGTTATTAAATAGTGATAAGACTAAGATGCTTAAACTTCCTTATATAATAGGAGAAGCACCTGCTTCTGAATACTCTGAGGTTAATAAAAAATATTTATGGCTCTCTAATATATTTGGTAGTCAAGATTTATATAGTACCGATTCTATAAATCAATCTAATATAGAATATCCAGATAGTAATTATTTATTTATTGGAGAATTATATAGAGATATAAACTATAGTTCCTTATATGGTGGATTAGAGGATACTTCTTTGCAGAAATTAAGATGGTTACCTGCTAGTGAGATTTATAATATTTATACACCTTATATATCTACAATCTATATATATGGTGATACTTTTTATGAAAGGTATGATTGTTTAAAGACTTATCCTTTTTCAGAAGAGGAACAAAACAGTGTAGTAGATGTTACATCTGTAATGCTAGAAACACATATAAATACTGCGGCAACCTATAATACTGCAAAAGATAGTCTTACTAATATAAGACCTACATCATTAAAATTAAATACAATATATAATCAAGAAGATAATGTTTTTGTATATTCAATACTAGATAATAAATATAAAAATATAAATTATCCTAATCAAATTATTTGGAGTTTACAAAAAACAACTAAAGAAAATATAGATAATTGGACTAATATTACTCTTACTTCTTCTTTAGATTTAGATGGTACAAAAGGTAATGTAACGAAACTAATAACATATCAAGATAAACTATTAGCCTTTCAGCCAAAAGCCATATCTTCTATAAACTATAATAATAGAACAGCATTATCTACAGTAGAAGGTGTTCCTATTGAGATAGTTAATAGTGGTTTAGTTAATGGCTATACTATTATTTCTGATAGTATAGGACTTTCTAATATAAAAGAAATAGTAAAAGCATCTTCTGGTATATATTTTATAGATATTATAAATAAGCAAGTTTATTGTTTAAACAATAATGGTTTAAGTACTATTACCTCTAAAGGGTTGGAACAATGGTTTAAAGAGCAGTGCTCTTATAATAGTATAAAAGATACTAAAAAGAAAGCTTTTACTGTATGCTATGATTACCTAACTAAAGATGTATACTTTATAAACTATAATCATTGTATAACTTATAATGAAGTATTACAACAGTTTACATCTTTTATGCCCTATTCAAATATTTCAGCATTATTTAATATATTAGGTTATTCCTATTTTATTAGTAATAATATATCTATTATGAAACTATTTAAAATGTTTGGTGGTGATTATAATAAAGATAAAAATGGTCAATTTATACCTTACTCCATTACATATAGGATAAATCCTAATAATATAGATAATGTATTTACTAATATAGAATTTACTGCTGATTTATTAAAGAGTGACTATACTATAGATTCTAAACCTAATAATAGTTTATTATCTAGTGTTCCTTTTGATAAACTTACTGTGTGGAATGAATATCAATATGGAGAATCTAATATTACACCTAATTATGGTGTATCTAATATAAAACAAAAGTATAGAAGGTGGAGATTAGATATTCCTAGAGATAGTAATTCTAAATATAAAATAGATAGAATTAGAAATCCTTGGTGTTATATTAAATTAGAGAAAACACCAACAGATTCTAATAAGTTAATTTTTCATAATTTATTAGTGAAATATTATAAATAAAATTAAAGGGGAGTAAAAGCTAAATTTTACTTCCCTTAATTTTTACTTAAAAGTGTTGTGTAGTATAAATATTTTTACTATATTAGTAAATTGAATTATAAATAATAATAAAATGGACGCAAATACATTACAGGGAATAATAAATTTAGTAGGCATGTCTGCAGGTAATCTTGATTCTAGTGGGCTTACTAAAGATAAAACTAAATATTCAAATGAGATACAATTAAATAATCATTTTTCTTCTACTAATGATTATGACTCACTTACTAATAATTTTAGTAATTTAAAATTAAATACTAATAATTATACACAGTCAGATTTATGGAACTCAAATAATTGGAAATCTGCAGCTAATATGTTTAAAGATGCTACTACAGGAGCATTGTCAGGTGCTGCAGCTGGTCCAGTAGGTGCTATAGTTGGTGCTGTTGCTGGGTTAGGTACAGGTGCTTATAAATGGATAAAAGGAGCAACAGATGCTAAAAATAAAGCAGATGAACTAAATAAAGAACAGAATGAAGCTAAAAATGCTGCATTGTATAGTGCACAAAATAATGCCTTCAATATATCTAATGATACTTTTAATAAAGCAGTTATGGGAATAAAGAAAAATGGAGGTAGTTTAAATACCTATGATTTATATAAATTAAGCACATTAACTCCCTATAAAATTAAAGATAAGAAACTACAATATAGAGGATATGGCAATATAAATGCTTTTGGGGGTGACCTTAATCAGTCTGGTGATTGGAGTAATAATGTAAAAATTATATCAGAAGGGGGTACTCACGAAGAAAATAAATATGGAGGAGTACCACTAGGAGTTAGTATAGATGGTGTTCCTAATTTAGTAGAAGAGGGGGAAGTAGTCTTCAATGACTATGTATTTAGTAATAGGTTATTTCCATCAAAAGGACAGCTAGAAAGCATTAAACTTCCTAGAAAATACAATGGTAAAACTTATGCTGAGATAGCAAAAGATATGCAGAAAGAATCAGCAGAGATGCCTAATGACCCGATTGCTAAAAATAGTTTATTAGATAATATGGGAAAACTGATGGCTATTCAAGAAGAAACAAGAGAACTAGAAAGTGCTAAAAATTTTAATAATGCTATTAATAAAGATATAAATGTTTTTAAGGGTGGTGGTAAAACTAATACTGATAAAACTAATACTGATAAAACTAATACTGATTGGCTGAGATATGCAAGTGTTATAGGCTCTGCTGGTCAAGTATTATCAGATACTTTTAATCTTACTAATCAATATGATTATAGTAATGCTGATTATATAAAACAAGGTATTAACAACATAAAAGATTACTCCTATACTCCTGTTAATGGACATATTGATTATACCCCAATAGACTTATCTTATTTGGATAGCAAGATATTAAATACTGGTTTAAGTAGTCAAAGAGCAGTACAAAATAGTTCTTCTAATAATGGGGCAGCTATTACTAATTTACTTGCTTTAAATAATAATATAACTCAACAAAGGGGTGATAATTATTTTAAGACAAGACAATACAATGAAGAATTAAGAAATAAATCTACTCAGTTTAATACTAATATACAACAAATAAATAGTCAATTACAAGCTCAAACAAATCAATTAAATGCTCAGTCTGCTGCTCAAAGATTGCAAGGATTAAGTAATTATGCACAATTTAGAGATAGCATTGATACTGCTGTTTCTTCGGCTCGTTCTGCTAACTGGAATAATCTAATACAGAATTTAAATAATATAGGAAGAGAAAAAGAAGAAGGTAATTTAATTATAGAGTTTTTAAAAAATAATGGTTTGTATGAGCAATATATGGATTATATAAATAATACAAAAAATAAATAATATAAGTATGCCAAGAATATCAATGAATACTACCGTGTTTAATCCTATTGATTTTGAAAAGAGAATTAAACCAGTAGAAGCATATATAAATACATACAATAATGAATCTAAGACTTTAGATACATTAAGTATGGCTGGAGATAATATAGCTTCTTTAATAACAAATACTGAAGAAGATAAAGAACTCCAAAGTAAATATAATAATTATGATACTGGTCTAACTAATGCAGTTAAGCAATTAGAATCTGGAGATATTAGTTCTGCTATGAATAGCATAAGAAGTTTATCACGGCAGTATTATAAAGATTTAGACCCAATAAAAACTGCTGCAGCTGCTAGATTACAAGATATACAGAATTATCAAAAAGAAAAAGCAAAAGGTGATTATATAGGTAATGATCCGTCTCTAAGAGGTATATCTTCTTATATGAATGGTAATGCCCCTAATAATTTCTATATACATGGTAATGATTTATACAAAGCAGCAATGCAAGGTATGTCATCAGCATCTGCTAGAAACAAAACTATAAGTGATTGGGGGTTAGATGAAGACCTTTTAAATCTGTATTTTATAAGGGGAGCAGCTACTGGTTTTTCTGATAAAGATGTTAATGATATATGGGATAGTATATCAGAAAATGTTAAACAAGGAAAAACAAAAAAAGATTTAAAAAAAGATCTCACTGCTTTAGAAGCTGATGTTTTAGATGTTGCTCATAGTGTATATGATAGGTATATTGGAAATGCTTTTAATGATGATAAGTATTCTAGGGAGCAAGCGTATAATTATATATTATCAGGAGCTAAAGATGGTATAGGATTTGATTATAAAGAGGAACGGTTAAATAATACACTACTTACCGCAAAAACACCTAAAAAAGAAAATAAGAAAGATGATAGTGCAAAAATAACTAGTTATGCTTATGCTAATAGAGTACCAGATGATAAAGAAATAAAAGAAGAACAGAGAATATTGGGCTATGCTTATACTGATAGTGATGGCAATGTAAAAATAGCAGATAAAAAAATACAAAAAGAAGTAGCAGAAAAAAATAAAAAAATAGAAAAACTCTATAAGCAAGGTGTATATAATGATAAAGGAGAAAAAATAGACATACCGTTTGAAGACCTTGATTTTTCTACTTTTGAAGGTAATAAAAATCTAGATAATACTGCTGTACCTACAAATGCTGGGTATGCAAAAGGGGTTGCTTATAACTATACTATAAAAGATAAAAAAGGAAATAAATATAAAATAGGAAATAGTAATAATATGCTTGATGCATTAACTCCTACAACAGAAGAAAAGATAGTAACTAAATATAAACCTATGGAAATAGATGGTGTTGATAAAGTTGATACATTTAAGTTAGGTGCTGCTATTGAACTTAATAAACATGTAATGAATAATAATATATTAGCATTTGATGATCTTAATAGTTCTGAAAGATCAACCTTAAAAAGCAAAACAGTAGAATATATTAATAATGTAGGACTACAAGAAAATAATCTTAATAATTCTATTATAGATGGTGATGGTGATAATAGTTATGGTTTATTTGATTTTAAAACTGGTAAAAGATTAAATGAAAAAGAAACAGAAAATGTTAGAGCTATAAAACAAGAAGATATTATAAGTGTTGGTCTTGCTATGCCTAATAATAATAGTGGTTTTAAAATGGTTGTATCTTATAAAGATAAAGATGGTAAAGCTAAAGATATTTATGTAAAACCTAATAATGTAGCATTCCAAAAGTATGTACATACAATGGATAGACTGTTAAAAAAGACATCTACATTTAATGACTTATCTATGGAAAGAGCAAAAACAAGTGTTGTTGATAATAAAGCTGATGTTTTAGAAATTGGTAAAGATATATTATTAGATGACCTTAATAATGGTACTTTTGATGATAATAATATTAGTGAAAATGGTGTAGAAATTGTAGACACTACTGATGGTGTAATAAAAGCTATTGTCCCACAGAAAATAAAAATAGGTGAAGATTTTGATTATATTAAAACTTATTATAGTGTAATACCTGATCCAAATGATGACACTAATTATATTATTATAGATAGCAAGCCTGTCTTTGGAAAAGACACTGCTTATAATGGGCAAACTTATAATAGTTTTGCTAAGCACTTAGGAGAAGGATTAATTAATCAGTTATTTAAAATGAAATAATTATGGCAAATGGAAATTATTACTTAAACCAGACTGCTGATAGTGACGGTCAGTTTGAAACTGAAAAATGGGCTACAACTAACACTGATAAAACCCAATCTAATGAAGGTGTGTTTTATATGAATACTGAAGATGTCCTTCCTACTTTTGTAGGAAGGCATTTTAATGGAACTACATCTGATTCTAATGCTGCTGGAAGAGTTATTAACTGGGATAAATATGAATCTGAAGGTTATACGGATTTAGAAATTTTAGCAGCTAATCAAAAAAATAAAGAAAGAATAGGTAGTGCATTAGTTAATAATGTTGTTACCTTTGGTAGTACTTTATTTAATAGTACTGCAGGTCTTGTTTGGGGATTACTAGACGCTGCTATTAATTGGGATATTACAAGATTAGCAGATAATGCTTTAACAAGAGAAGCTCATAAATGGATAGAGGATGCTAACTATAATAATCCTATATATCAAAGAAAAGGATTTGAAGATTTAAATGCTTTACAGAGATTGGGTACTACAGAGTTTTGGGCACAAACTATACAAAGTTTAGGATTTACAGAGGGAGCAATAGTGGCTTCTTTATTGCCCGGTGGTATATTAGCTAGAGCACCTAGATTTATAGGTATGGGATTATCTTCATTAAGTAGTTCTACAGGTGAAGGTACAGTAGAGGCTCTTTATGCTAAGGATGATAAAATAAAATTAGAAAAAACATTAGCTATAGATGCATATAATAGAGCTAGAAAAAATATACAATATTTACCAGAAGAAGATAGACAAGAAGCTTATAATAGTCTTGAAAATAAATTAAATATAGCTTTAAATGATATCCAAAATGATGGTGATAGAGTTGGTAATGCAGTGTTGGGATTAAATATTGCATTATTAACAATTACTGGTTTAGCAGAATTTGGTCCTTTAATAAAAAGAGGTATGAGTAAAGCTAGAGCTAGGTCTGCAAAAAAATTATTAGAAGCAGGTAATATAGAACAGGCTATAAGTAGGGCAGGTAAACATGTTGAGGGTAACCCATTAACTGTTGTTAGAAGAGGAACTAATGGTGCAATAGAGGAAATTGATAGGGTTGGTAAGGGAATATTTTATGCTAAAGAAGGAGCAAAGGTTATTGGGAGAGGTTTAGTAGAAGGATTTGAAGAAATCGGTCAAGGTATAATACCAAGTGCACTAGATAAATATAGTAAATTTAATAGCTTTAATGATAGTGAATTTAATCCTGAAAAAAGAGAAACTACTAATAATTTCTTAAATGCAATGTGGCAATCTACATTAGAAGCAATGCATGATCAAAATGTTTTATCCGAGGGATTAAGTGGCTTTGTTACAGGTGTAATAGGTGCACCTATGATTAGAAGTTCTAGAAATAGTAAAGGTAATTTCCAGTCTCCTATATATTTACAAGGTGCTTTGCATGAATCTTTTGAAAACATTAGAGATTATAATAAGATACAGGGTGATATAGATGTAATTAACAAGAGACTACAAGATCCTAATTTTCAAGAATTTTATAATCACCTAACAAGAAATATTGCTTTTAATGAAGAAACTAATGAAGCTATAGCAGAAGATGATATAAAGAAATTAAAAGACAGTGAATTAAAAACAATTATATCAGACATTACTCTTTTTAATAATGTAGGTGCCTTAAATAATTATAGGCAAATGATAAGAGATATATCTACTCTTAATGATGAACAAATAGATGAATTAATAAAAGAAACAACAGATAAAGATGGTAATGGTCCTTTTAGTTCTAATGATAATAAAGATGACATTAATATAGTTAGAGATAAACTAAAATCAAATGCTGATTACATTGAGAGTCAAATAGATATGTATGAAAAGTATAGTACTTTCTTAGACTCTGTTTTACCTAATCTAGATTCAAAAGTAAGAGAAAATATAATTGCAGCTCATATTACTAATGAAGACTGGTTGCAAAGAAGTTCTGAATTAAAAGATAAAATATATGATTATTATAAGCATTACCAAGAAAATATAGATTCTAGTAAATTAGAATCAAAAGAAGAATTCTACAAACATAGTATTGAGGAACTAAATACTATATTTAAAGAAGTAATAAGAAGAGCTTCTGTATTAGAAAAGAAAGAAATAAATGATACTATTACAGATTTTAATAGAATTAATAAGAATATTGAAGACTATAGTACTCAGCTTGAAAACTTTTATAAGGACCCATCTCAATATGTTAAACAGAGAGAGAGGAAAGTGGAAAGAAAAAAACAAGAAGTACAAAATAACAGTAAACAAGATAAATTAAGTAGAATTGATAATGCTACCTCTTTTGCTGATATATATAATATAGAACAAGAAGAAACAGAACCAGATACTCCTTATGTTGATGCTCATAGTAGTAAAAGTAAAATAGCAAAAGAATATATTAAAACACGGTCTACTTTAAGTGTTATAAATAGAAAAAGTCAAGCATTACTAAAAGATAAGTCTGTACCAGAACAGGTAAAAAAAGATATAAAAACTATTATAAATAGAGCTTTTGATTTTACTGATGATAAACAATCTATTAAATCTTATAATGATTTAGTTAATATAGATAATTCTTTTTTTAATTCTCAGTTACTACAAGAAGATGGAAAAGATGTAAAACCAGAAGAGTTGCAGAAAAGATTTGATGCTGCTATGTCTTTACTTACTCCTATTATTAAACAAGCAGATTCCGAAAATAAAAAAAGACAAAAATTTACTGATAAACAGGGTAATACTCTAGAATTAGATGATACCTATACAGGAACAAAAGAGGAGGAAGAATTATTTGATTTTATGGAAAGAAAATCAAGGGAAAAAGCAGATGATTATAGTGATATTGATGATTCCATTGCAGATGATGTCCCTAAACCTAAACCTGCGCAACCTAATAATGAAAAAAAGAGGAAGAATAAAAAAGAGGAGAGTGGAGAAGAAAATGGAGAAGGTAATGGATTTACTACATATACTGATGAAAATGGTGTTGTGCACTATGTTGACCCTAACAGTGCAGAGCGGAAACAAGATGATAATAGTAAAGAAAGTATAAAAGAAGGTTCTGGTCAGTTTTCTGGAGATGTAAATATAGATTTACCAGAAGGTTCTTTCTATCCTGCTATATATCAATATGATTTAAGTGAAGCTAATCCTTTAGATAAAAATGGTAATTATAAAGACATAAACTTTGTACAGCCTAAATATGAAAATTCAGACAAGGTATATACTTATTTAAAAACTAAAGGACCAGAAGGCAATGCTTTTGAGTGGGTAAATAATGGAGGATTAAAAAAATATGTAGAAGAAGGTGGTAAAGTATATATTGGTATAGACCCTGAGTTTTCTGAAACACAACCTGTTTTCTTTGTAAAAATAGGAGATGAATATAAACCAATAAATCTATCTTATGAGAGTCAAGAACAGATAGATAAAAGGGGTCTTACTGATATACATAGAGTTGTAGTAGAGGAATATAATAAAAATAAAGGTAATCTTTATATTAGTCCTTATTTATTTACAGTTAGTAATATAGCAAGAGGTAGATTACCTATCAAGGTAAATCAAAAGTTTAATTTAAAAGATGTTATAGGTACAACTACTGACCCTTTTTCTTTATCAATAGTTATTGATAAGTATGCTATGAATCCATACTCAGGTAGGGCTTATATTAAAATAAAGACAGCTAATAGTAATATGCCTATTAGTGTTCCTATTATGCCTATTAGATATAAAGATAGGGATTTAAATTCTAATAATAGTTATTTAGATAAAGTAGATACTGTAGTGCGTAATTTTGTTACTGAGGTTACTTCTTTTGCTGTAGGTTTAGGAAATATAGAAGATGTATTAAAATTGTTAAATAAATTAAAACCATATATTCTTATAGAAGACTTAGAACTATTTGTATCTAATGATGTTTTATATTTTGCAAAAAAATTAAGAGATGAAAATGGTAATATTATTAAAAAAGCAAATGGATATGATGCCACAAAAATAATAGGTAGTACTGATGCTATTAATTCAAGAGATGCTGCTGTTGATTTAGTTAATGCTGTTTTAGGTGATTTTAAATTTGTAATTAATAAGGATTCTAATATCTTTAAATTAGAAGAAGCAGCAGAAGCAGGTATCTTATATTGTTTTACTCCTAGCTTGCAATCTCAAATGTCTTTTTATAGTCTTAAAGCAGAGAGTAGAATTGCAGAACAGAAACCAGTAGAAGGAAATAATGAGGATAGCACAAAAGCAGATGAACAAAAACCTAATAGTATTATACAAAGAAAAGAAAGAAAAGCAAGAGTACAACAAGAACATGAAGTTGAAGGAGAAATACATAAAGCATCAAACTTAAATAATAATAATGATTCTAACGCTGTTATAAGTATGGATGAAGAAAGAAATAAAAGTATGGATAATCAACCAAGAGAAGCTCCTGTAGAGAGTAAATCAGCTGCTTTAAGTAATAAAGAAGAGGAATACATAAATAATTGTGATTTTCCGTTTTAAATACTATATATAAAAATAAAGGTGAGGATTTATATAATCCCCACCTTTTTTGTTTATAGTCATATTTTTTATTTATTAAAGTATCTTTCTGCTATTTCTGGATGTAATAATCTATATATTGTTTTATTCATAGGTACAAAGGGACTATTCATTAATGCTCTATAACCTTTTGATTTTCCTTTAAATCTTCCAGATTCTATCTTTTCTCCAAACCAATTAGGTAAATATAATGCTTCTTTTATCGATCCTATACTTTCTAATGTTCTAGTTGCTGCCATAGGAGAAGCAATGATATCTCCTAATTCTCTTGTAACACCAAAAGGAGTAAATGCTTTTATTTCAGTTTTTAATCTCCTACTCATATATATAAGTAATCTTTCTCCCCAAGGATTATCTTTTTTATCTTTATCACCCGTTAATGCAGCAGTAACACCTGTTAATACTATTACTGTTATTAATTCATTTAAAGCTCTTGCTATATTAGATTTTTGAAAATCTTCCATCTGATCCCAATGAAGACTTATTTGTAGTCCCATATCTTTGGAATCTTTAATAGTACTATATATAAACTTCCACAAAGATACATAATAACCTTCATGTTCTTCTGCAGTATCAAAATTATATAGTGTTTCTTTTGATGTTATACCTCCATATTTTCTATTTAGAGCTGGTACAATATACTTTCTAAACATCATTATTAAAGCACCTATTGCTGTTTTTTGTAAAGCATTTTTATCTGCTTTATTATAAATACCATATAAATCATGGTTTACTCCCCACACTCTTTTTTTGAAGTTATTTTCTTCTTCTCTTGTTAACTCTACACCATCTATTGTACCTAAATATTTCTCACCATTCTCATCAGTTTTAACTTCTAATGCATCCCATAAAGATATCTCTTTACCATCATTTGTTTTTACTTTAGTATACATTGCTTGTGCTAATGCTGTCCTACTTTCGCCCCAATGCGCACCTGCAGACATTAAAAAATAAAGACTATTTTCTGATAATAATTTTCTTACCTTTGGTGTTTTAAATTTATAATTAAATATATCATTTTCATAATTATGAAGAACATCAAATTTTTCAAGGAATAATCCAAGTTTATTTGTTTTATTTATTTCCCCAAATTCTCCTATAACTTTTAATATATTTTTTCTATAGTACTTATCTGCTGAATATAAAGATTTTGCATCAAAATAAGCCTTTCCTCCCTTTACCATACTAGCAGCAACTTCAGAATTTACTTGAATAATATCATTACCAACAGCTGCAATAGCAGCTAATGCATTTAATGCTAAAGAGTTAAGAGCAGTTAATTTATTTAATAGTCCTGCAACTTTAGATAAGTTTATATTAGTATTCTTAATTTGTACACTTGCATCACTTAAATATCTTCCGTAGAGTTGTGTTTCTAATAGTTCGTTATATTTAGCTACAAAATTATTATTTTCAGTTTTAAATATTTTCTGTACTAATTTTATACCTTTTGTTTTTATAGTTTCATTTCCTTTTTCTTCTGCAACTCTTTCATTCATAGGTGTTCTACCTAATTCTAATATATCAACTATATCAGACATTTCTTCATAATTTATAGCCATATCAGCAAAAGCAAGCATTGTAGATACCGTATCTCTATTTAAATTACTTTCATCTATAGCAGATGTAAAAAATATAGGAAGAGTGTATTTTTCAGAACCATCAAAATTTTTATATTTACCACCACTACCAAAATTTGTATCAGATAAATGAGATGTTACAGATTGCTTTGCGGCTTCTCTTATTTTTCCCCACCACTCTTTAGGGTTTGTTTCTTTTAATCTCAAATATAAATCTTTTTGCATTTGTACAGCTAGCATTGGATCATTACTTAGTATTTGAGGAGGTAGTTTGCTTAACATATTCACTCTTATTTGCATAAAAGTATTATAGTAATCTAACTGTTCATCTGATAAATTGTAATCTTTTTGTATATCTACACTATATTTAAGTGGGGATGGATCCCCCTCATAAGTAGTATTATCTCTATACCAAGCATTTAAATCTTGATTATAATCTTTCCAATCTCCTTTTTCTATATCTCTTTTATACTTTTCATATAGTTCTTTCTTAAAAGAATTTAAAGTATCATAATATAAAGTCCAGTTGGTATTAGATATATATCTACCACTCATACTACCATCTTTATGTCTTTCAAACATAAAAGAATCATCTAATCCTTTTTCTTTTAATTTATTATATTTTGCTACAAGTACTCTTTTTAGTTCCTGTACTTTAGTTCTTGTATTGTCTTTCTTTTCTTTTATAGCAGCATCTACTATTTGTATTAATAAGTCATTAGTATTAGCTGCAGATTGTATATATCTATCAATAATAGTTATATCCTGTTTAGCTGTTTCTAATAAGCTATCTATTATATCTTTTGTTAGTACTTTTTTCCCTTCTTTAGTTGATACTTTTATTCCTTCTTCTGGGAAATACTCTTTTAAAAAAGTAGAAAAAGCACTAAAAGCAGCTTTTTTATATTCTGATTCTAGGATACCTAAATCTTCATTCAAACTATGTAAATAAGAAGAAATTTGAGGTTCTAATTTTAAATCACCATCAAATGTTTCTTTGGCTATTAAATCTCTTACTGTAGGATATATAGAATCTATAAATATTTTTATAGTATTTAATTGATAAGCAGCTTCTTTTATATTTAAATCAGAATTAATAATTCCTTTCATTTTATCTGTATAAGTAGATAGATTCTCAAAAGATTTTTGTATAAAAGATACTATACCAATATCAAACTCTTCTTTTGCTAGATTTTCTTTTTCTTCTAAAATAAAAGATTCAACATCAAATATATAATCTGCTAATTTATCATTTAGTTCCTCTTTTTCTTTTTCTGTTTTTGCTTTTAGCATTTTATCTTGAAGACTCTTTCTATAGAAGTCATATTTCTTTATTTCATTACTTAAAATTCTTGTTAGTATTTCTTTTTTGGATGTTGTTTTACTTTGTAAGTTATATAAAGAATCTAGTTTTTTTAGGTTGTTTAATTGTTCTTTTTTTACATCTATATCTTCTGTTATAAATTTACCTATATCACTAGCTATACTTTGTGCTTCTGTTAATGCATCTATAAAATCTTCTTTTTTAAATGTTTTTCTAATAAACTCTTTAATTGAATTTATTACTCTACTAATTATACCTTGATAGTTAGTGTTTTGTTTTTTGTCTAAAAACCAAGATTGATATATTAATTTACCTGCTACTTCTCTTATTAATGTTTCCTCATTATTAGAATACTTTTTAGTATATTCTTCATATTCTTCTCCTAATACCTCTCTAATTAATGTTGGGTTTTTAGATAATAAGGTAAATAATCTTCGTACCAGAGGATTATCACTATTTATATCTACAGCAAAGTGAGCAAACTCTTCTGGAAGAGCATTTACACCTGTTTCATTGTTAGCTAATTTAATTAGTCCTATTAAACCTTCTGCTGTATATTCTGCTGTCTTATAATCTACTTTACCACCTATACCAATGCTTTCTTCTAGTTTTGTTAATCTGTTTATAGTTATTCCTTTATTAGCTAATAGTGTTTCTATACTTTTATTAAGAGTATAATTTATTTTAATATTTTTAGCTTTAGCTTCATTTATTTTATTTTTTCTTTCTACTTCTACATATAAACCACTATTATCTTGCTTTATAGTAGCTATAAAATCCTTATATGTATTTTCTTCATTAAATTTATTAACTTTTTCATATAAAGTCATTACTCCTTTATATGTATTTTCTTCATATTTAAAAGAACCATCTTTGTTAATAGCATCTATCTTTTTATTTAATGCTGTAGTAATAACAGCATCATTCAATATTGTATTTACTTCTTTATTTTTTAAAAGACTTTCTATTTTTGGTTCTCCTAATTCGTCTTTTTCTATTTTTTGATATTCCCTTGTAAAAGAGGGAGAAGTTACTTTAAAGTAAAGACTTTTAGTAGCTTCTCTACTGTTAGTCAAAGAGAGTAAATCTTTAAATAGTTTACTCTCTTTTAACTCTCCAGTATTTACATCTTTTTTAAAGGGAAACAAAGTACAATAATTTCCCATTTTTATAATCTAATTAACACATTTCTACAAATTCACCATTTTCATCAAGCACTGTATTTTCTTGATTCTCCCTAGCACTCACTTTATCTGCACTACTAAGGAGCATGTCAATAATAGGATTATCACCTTCCATTACAAAGTCATCTGATTCATTATCATTAACATCATTAGTTTCATCAGCTAATTTTTCAATGTCACTTGTACTTGCATCTCCTATAAATTCACCATTCTCAGATTCTTCTTGTGACACTGCCTGTTCATTTGTATTAGAATTATTATCTTGTAATAAAGTGTCTCTTATCGTTTTTTCTACAACTTCTTGACAATAGTACTCTCTTAATTTACTATCACCCATCTTTTGTATTCTTTCATAAGTACACACAACTTTATCTCCTTTCTTCTCTTCACTTACCTTTTTATAATAAACAGTAACTGTTTCTCCTATTTCAAAAGCAGGTGCTTTTAGTTTTACATAAGTTTTACTTTGTCCTTCTTCAAAAGTAGCTGTTATGGTTTTATATCCATCTATAAGAGTAACATCATTTTTCTTTTTTCCTATTACACTAAATAAGAAATTATCATACAAATGATTAGCCATAAATTGTTTATTAAAAGAACTGACTAATGCTTCATTTTGTTGTGCATTTAAGTCTTTATTCATAGTAGCACTATATTCCTCTACCTTACTCTTTACTATAGCAGAAATATAAGGCATCAAAGAATTTGGTAAATAATTAAATCCATATGTTGTTGCATATAATAATAAGGAAACTCCTAATCTATGTAAGTCTTTATTATTAGAAGTGAGTAATTTATACCAAGCATCTTTAATATTTTCAATTTGGGTTCTATTAACACCATAGTCTTTACTAAACCCAATTCTTTGACCTATCACAGAATTATTATAAATATAAACTTTTATATTATTTAATAAAGCATTTGTTCTAAATTCTTCTGGGTATTTCTCTTGCATCTCTGCTAATACATTAGGAACTTTCTGCAATAATTCTATATAATCATATGAAAATGATGGAGTTCCTCTTAAAAGGAATAGATAGTAATCATTTATATATTGATCTATAAATTTAGCTAATTCATCTGTACTTGTATATGTAATATCTGTTTCTGCTAATAAATCAAGAGCATTTTGTAGTACTGCTTTAATCTTTACATGTTTTAATAATTGATTATTTCCCATTACTAAACCACATTTAGTAGCTGCATAAACAAAAGGAATAGGTTGTTCCATAATCTCTTTAATTAAATCATCTATACTGTTTGGATTTTGTTCTAACATGGAGTCTATATTAACCATGTTAGTAACAATATTACCTTTTTTATCTGCACTATCCAAACTATTTTTAAGTTTTAAAAGAGTAGCTACAGTTTGTCCTAATGTAGGTCCAGCTTCATTAGATTGGGCATCCCCTCTTGCTGCTAATGTATAACTATTTAATGTTCCACCATAGCTCTGAATTACCTCATTTAATACATGTATTGTCTTTGCTAGAGATGCATTACTATCTATTTCTAAATAACCCGGTGTTTCTACCATTTTACTTAATATAATAATATCCTCTAGTTTTACACTATTAATAGCACGATATAAACTCTTCCTTTCATCATCACTAATTTCAAGTTTTTTATATTCACTATTTTTTTCTAGTGTAGACATTGCCTTAACATATTTCAAAACTACTTTAAGTGGTATACCTGCTCTTAATAAGAAGTTAGTTACATTTCCTGTATTAGGATTGTGACCCAAAGAATATAAGGTAGGATTAGATGCATTATCTACTGAAGCACCAATACCTTCTGCTATATTACTACTAATTAGAGTACCTTCCTTATCATATATATCATCAATTTTACTAATTGTATATCCTAAGAATGTAAAAGGTTTTTTTGTTTTAGTAGTGGTTAATTCTCCTATATTATGTCCTGCTGCAGCTACAGCATTAATACCAATCATCTTATCTCCTAAATTAAATTGTTCAAAGGTAAATAATTGAGTATTGAAAGATACTAAACTTTGATTTCTAGAAAGTGCCTGCTCTTTGAGTTTTCTCAGCTCAGATGAAGACATGTTATTTATTTCATTATAAAATTTTGCAACTATCTTTTTTATTTCTTTAGTATCTGTAATATCTTCTTGCTTAATATTGTAGTATTCTAATATCTGAGGTATACTCATATTATCCATAATATCAGCAATTGTAGCTTCTCTTACATAGTCTGAAAAATTACCAACTCTTAAGTTTAAATCTGCAGTATCTTTATTTGTTAAAAACTCAAAAATTAAATCTTTTAACAAAGTATTTCTTTGTGTTTGAGTAGTTTCTTTATATATTTTTGCATAATCAATACTCCCATCTTCATTAATATAATCTTCTAAATTAACTGTGTCTGCTACTAATTTTTTAGTTTCTTTATCATATTTTACTTCTGGTAGTAGCATGAAAACTTTATCAATGTCGAAATCTGAACCTACTATTTTAGTAATCTCAGCTGGTAGCATTATAGAAGAACCCATTGTTGCTGGTAGAAAATCTTTAATATAGATAGGTTGCATAGAGTATGCTGCTTCTGTAGGTATTCTATAGCCAACAACCTTTCTTAATTCTTTTGGTAGTTTATTTACATCTACTTTACCATCTTTAAAGTACTTTCTAAAAAATTTCTTTGCATATACTGGCATGTAGCATTCATAGTATGCTACAGATAGTCCTTCTATGCTATTTATATAATTTTCCCAATCTTTTTCTGTTTTATCTTTATTGTTTTTCAACCATTGTTTTTTAGTTGGTAATAATTTACCGTCTTTATCTTTAAATCTAATGCTTAAATCATCAGTTTTACCTACTGCAGAAATTTGAACACAAGAAGCCCCAGCCATTTGTTGTCTAGTTACTTTCTTTGAAACAATAGAACTAAGAAGTTTCTCTATCCTATTTCTATTAGCAGGCTCTGTAAGAGGTACATTAAATTCCCCATCTTCATTTAGGGATACTGCATATCTATCATCATCTGTATATTGGTCACTTCCTGCCATTTGAGATAGTAAGAAAGTAGATAGAGATATATTATCTCTGCATATTTTTTGTATTCCCTCAAAGCCTTTAATGTATCCAGCAGTTAACATAAATTGTACAAGATTAACAAATGGTTTCTTTCCTATTTTTATTTCTTTTCCATTGTGTTTATAGGTGAAACTAAATGAATCTGGGATATTTGCAGTAGTAATCTTTTTAGCTTGAGAACCAATAATACTTAATGCATCTCTAGCATGTTCTGGTGTTTCAGTAATTAATCCCCAATCTTCTCTGTTATGTTCTTTTATAACATTAGGAATTTTAGATACTTCTTCTAAATAATCAAGTATTTGTTCTTCACTCCAATTCTCTTCTATTGCTTGGTTAAGATCAATAGGTGCTATATTACCAATCTTTATACCACTTGAAAATTGAGCTAATTCTACATTTTCCTTTTCACAAAATCTATTTAAAGCCTTTAAAAAAGGAGAATTACCTAATTCACCAGCAATTTCTTGATATATAGCCATCATTACAGCTTCGGAGTTTTTAATAATCATTGGTACTTTTAGTTTACCATAGTTTTCTCCTTCACTATTTGTTACACCACTTTCAACATCAATATTAGTAAATACATAGGGTTTAAGAACAGTAACCATTGTTTGTATATCATTAAATGTAAATCTACCTGTCTTAATATGCATGTAGGCTTCTTGCATTGTGTCATTCCACAATCCTAAGCCAAGTAGAGTATCTTTTAAGGAGGTAAGAGTTACAAAACCCTGTCCATCAGTAACATTTACATTTGATTTCCAATTAGATATCATGAAGTCATACTCTTGTTTATTCATTCTGCCTTCTTTTACTGCTTTTTTAAATATTGCATCAACTTCAGTTAGTATTTTAGATTTATATTGAATATCTGAAAGACTTATAAATCTCCTTTTTTTCCTATTAAAGTTTCTACTTTCAAGTTGTGCTCTTCTTTCCATAGCTGGAGTATAAAGTCTTTTTGTTGCCGATATAACACCTTTACATCTCTTAAAGAAGTCTGTAATAGATTTGAAATAAGCAGGGTCAACCATTAATAGTTGCATCATTTGTGAATTCCAAAAAGTATAATTTAAATAATAGTCTTGTAAGTCTTTTAGTTTTTCTTCTGTTGCATCTTTTACATACTTAGAAGCAAAAGTATTAAACTCCCTATTTAAACCGTCTTTAAGTTCTTCTTCTATTATTTCTCTTCTTTCTGTTTCACTACCTGCTTTTACTATAGCATTAAAAGTTTCAGGGTTATTTAAGAACTCAAAATAGCAGAATTGTTTACCTCTCTTACCATCAAAGTTAGCAATAGGGGCCATGTCATTCTTTTCTCTTGCAAGAACTAAATTAATTCTCTCCCACTCCTGCATACATAGATCTACTAAATCTTCTAATACTTTATCTCTTCTCATATGTGGAACTTTATAGAATTCATAGCTAGAACTATCAGAAAGTATGAACATTGGCATCCATATTTCACCTTTTTTATTATCATTATTACTATATTCAGCATAACAAGCTGCAAAATATTCTGCAGCATTCATTTCTTCTATTTCTTTTTTATCTTTAGATAATAGAACTTTCCTTTGTAATGTTTTTTTAAAGCTAGAATCAGTGTCTAATAATCTTAAGAATTCATTTTTATAACCATTTTTATCTTTGAATTGTTTATATTTACCAAAGTTTTCTTGTAAATAATCCTTAAATTGATCATAATTAAGTGTGTATACAGCATTAAGAAGTCTACCCCAGAAAGAAGGTTTAGTATAAGCATATCTTGATTTACCATCTTCTGTAAATGAAGCCATAGATACATTCTCTGGTATTACCCCTATTACCTGTGCTAATTCTCTCCACCTTCTATTATTATCATTTCCCGGTTGAAATTTAATATCTGTAAATATATTAGTACCTTGAGGTAATAAAGTGCTTTTTCCTTCTTTATCAAGATTTTTATTGTAGAGAGAATCTAGTATTGTACTTATACTACTTTTAATGGTAACAAAAGCTTGTAATGTATTTTTTTCTTTTTCTCCTTCTTCTGAATTTTCTGATATATAATCAGTACTAGCTAGTAATTCTTCTTTTGTAGTATTTACACCTATCATTCTTAGAAGTTCTACTATACCTAAAATATTATCTTTATATATTTGTATTCTCTGTTCATCAGAAAGGTATGGAACTATTACTTTTTCATTTATACTATTTAATAAAGCTTCTGCTCTTTTTATATTCTGTAAATTAAATGTTTGATTACTATTATATACAGGATATTTACTATAAGCAGTACCAGTAGAATAAACTCTTGCCCATTCTTTAACTAAATATTCTTCAGCATTTGATTTGTTTACTCTTTTAGTTTTGTTTTCAATTTGTATCCAATAATTAAGATATTCAGAATAAAGATCTGTGTATAAAGCTGCATCTATATTTGCTACATGAGATAAATCTCTACTCATTGATTCTTTCATAATATCATCTTGTATCATCTTATAGAGTTCTTTAGCCCAGCCATATTTTATACCTAATTTCTGTATAGCAGGTAAAAATTCTTCTGGTGAGTTTAGCTTACTAACTACTTCTAATAAAACAGTATGTACTCTATCTGCATCTTCATATTGTGCAAAACCTAAATCATCTGTAATTTTTTTACCATTAAGGTCAACTTTATGAAGATTACTAAGTACTCTTCTTGAAGTAGCAGAAAGTGTTGTTCTTGGGTCTACTTCTCTTATTTTTACTGAAAAACCTTGCTTTATATCTTGTTTTTCTTCCTCATTAACTTCTTCTGCTTCTACTGTTTCTGTTTCTGTATCATTATCTTCTATATTATTATCTTCTTCTTTTTCTGTTTTTTCAGAAGTTTCATGATTCATAATATAATCATAATCTTCATCAGTAAATTCACCTATCTTCGCATCTTCTTGACTCACAATATCTATTTTTACATCCTCTCTCTTATATAAAAGATTAGCAGCTTCAGCAAATAGTTGTTCAAAATTATCATATATCTTTTTAAACTCTCCTTCTATATATTGCCAATCTTCTTCTGTGTATTTATCTTTACGAAAAGATTGATCTGGGCGTAAAAAGACATCTTTAAACTCTCTTAATAAAACATCTGTATATTTGGTAAGAAGATATTTCTTTGTCTTTTTATATTTTTTACCTTTACTTTCTGCATCTGCTTTTAAATCTTCTATATAGTAATCTAATACTTCTTCTATTTTTAGAACTATAAGGTTTACTCTATTAAGTTTAGCAGCAGCAGAACCAAAAACATTATTTAAATTTTTACTTGTAACTCTTTCTTTTTCTTTGATTTTATCTATTCTTTTTTGTTCTTCAACAGTAGGTTTTGGGTCAAATGTAGTACCTATACCTTCTCTTCCTAGAAGAGGAGTGGTTGTTTTTTTATCTTCTGTTTGCACGGATTGTTTTTTAAGATTATCTTTATCCCATTGTTCTGCAGCCTGTTTTGTGGCTTCAAATCTTTCTGTTTCTTTTACTTCTTCTGGGTATCTTGCTGCTGCTTCACAGATTGCAAGTGCTTTGGAGCAGGCATTATACAGGCTCCTGTCTTGTGTATTAGATTTGGTTTTAAGCCATGTTTTATACAAATTTCTTCTGGACTCATTGTCCAAGTATCTACTGTTTTGAAAACTGTATCCTTTGTACTCATATTTATCTTTTAATTTATTAAAAATATTATCAACTTCTTCTTGACTGAAGCAAGTAATAGCTAGTTCATTAGTATCAAAATGAAAACTACTACCATCTATACCTACTTCTTGTAATGTTTTTTCAATTTGCTCTATTGTAGTACCTTCTGGTGTTGTAAACACTACTTCCAAAGCTGTTGCTTCTTCTTCAGTATTAACATAATTAGCAGCTATTACAGCATCTTGATATTCATTGCTTAAATCACCCATTAAAGATGCAAATAAATCTATTTTTTCTTGATCTGCATTTTTAAGTGTATAAAACCAACTTATCTCACTACTACCTAAATATGTACCACCTAAAGGTTCTACTTTTACTATTTCTAATCCTAATTTTTTTGCTAATTTATTAGCTTTTTCTTGTATATCCTTAGTTGCTTGTATCATCTCTTCTTTATTAGAAGATGTTAATTTACTTCTAAAATATGGAGCTACAGTAACAAACTGATAGTCTTTATTGTTATTTTCTTGCTGTTCTTTTTTATTCTTTTTACCTTCAAATATTTTATTTGCTATAGCAATAATGTTTTCTCTACCTTTGGAGCCACTAAGTATAGCATCAATAGCCTTTTTACCATTATCTTGCAGTTCTCTTGACCCTATAACAGCTGCATTTTTTGTAATAGTTGGTTGTGGTATTTCTTTAAAATTTCCATCATCCCATATTTTCCAAGAGTTGCTATTTTGATCAAATAAATACACAGGTATACCTCTTTGTATACCTCTTATCACAGCATATGCTGTTCCACCTTTAACAAATCCATCATTATCTAAAGTACTTATTGCAAATATTGCATCTGCATCATCTGCCTGCATCATACTTCTTCTAACAAGTTTACCAACATAGGTATTTTCATTCAGTACTTTTCTACCAAGTATTTTTACAACTTCTAGATATTCTTTTTCAAATTTTTCTTTCAATTCTTTTGGTAGATTATCCCAGTCTGATGTAGTATAATGCACTACCTTAATACCAGCTTTATTAGCCACTTCTCCCCAATAAGTATCTGCACCTTTTGCTCCCCCAGAATAAAAGGTTGCTTCTTTTGGATTAAAAGGTAGTTTATACCCTTCAGTCTTAGAAGATTGAGCAGTTTCAGGTTGTAAAGGAGTACCTTCTTTCTTGGTATTTTTACTTATAATAGAAACAGTATCTGTAGCTCTTGATACAGCTACATACTCTAATTGTTTAAGTATAGTGTTTTCTATACCTTTACCTAAAAAGTCACTCCATTCATCTAATTCAGAAGTATTCTGTACTTTTGCTATATCATCATCATCTATAAGAACATTATCAAAAGTAGAACCTTGCGATTTATGTACAGTCATAGCATAACCATAGTCTATAACTTTATTTTGCAAAGTATTACCTTTATCATCTATTATATCATCATTTACAAATAAAAAACTATCTAAATACTGGATTTTTGCTAGTATTGCATTTGCTAATTTTTTATTTCCTCTATTTTCTCTCCATTTTTTCCATAATTTCTTTTTTTCTTCAGCTACGGTAATAGCCGCTAATTTATTTTTTTGATTTGTTTTTATATCTATAAAATTAAAAGTATTTGCTTTTTTAGATGAATTAATTAGTGTAATAGGGACTGCACTAAATTCAACAGTAGTGTCTGATAATTGTACAGAAATAGATTTTTGTTCCTTTACATCAGTAACAGTATAAGCTTCTGAATTTACTAATGCATAGCTGCCAGTTCTCCAATCATATCCCATATTTGTATAACCCATCATAGGTTCTCCAACTCTAGGTATCATTGTTTTGTATCCTAGTACACTCCTTGTGAGGTCATTGTAATAAGCAACCATCTTATTAGTGTAGGCTAATATTCTAAAATAATTTGGATTATCTTTTATTTTAGTAGCAAAATGTTGTATAATCTTTTTTATAGAATCATGATTATTACTTTTAATATATGCCACACCTTTTCCTTCTTTATTAAAAGAAGATTCTTCTGACAATCCTTTATTATTACGAAGAGCTGTAGCTTCTTTAAGTATAGCATTATCCCCAGTTCTTTCTACCTGAGTTAATGTTACTACCTTACCATTATTATTTGTAAAGACTTTAGAAATATTATTCTCTTTGACAGGATTTAACTGAGCACTATCACCTACATATATAATTTTTAAATTAAAATCTTTTGCTATTTGATTTATAGTATTGTAATTATTAGTATTAATCATTGATGCTTCATCTATGACTACTACAGTACCCGGATAAATGCCATTTTTTGCTAAATTGCTAAGATCTAATTTGTTTACTAGATTTTTAACATTATAATCTTCTTTTGAAGAATCTAGCTCAACCATTATTCCAAATGCTTTATTCAAAGTGATAGCTTTAAATCCTGTTTTTTTTACTTTCTCAGAAAGAACAGCTGCTGCTTTGTTAGTTGATGCACTAAAAACTATATTTACACCATCTTGTGTACATTTGTCAGCAACCATTTGCATTAATGATGTTTTTCCAGTACCAGCATAACCACTAAGAGTCATTGTTGTTGCATCTGATTTAATAAAGTCACTTATAGTGTTTAATGCTTCTTCCTGCTGTTTATTAGGTTTAAATGAAGCATCTACTTTAATACCATCATTAAATGTAAAATATGTAGGAGTATTGCTTAAAATAGTTTCTTTTTCTTCTGTTTTGTCTTCTAATCTTTGCCCTGTTTCTGCATCTATAATATCTCCTCTTGTATTTACAATATAATTTTTATTTTTATATTCTACAACTACTGCTTTATTTAGTAATACATCAAGATTAAAAAGTATTTTATTTCTATCAGGACCTTCTTCTGCAAATACTTCTCTACCTTCTGTATTATATATTTTAGTTCCTTTTACAATATATTCTTGTTGTATTTCCCCTTTTGGAGTATATTTGATTTTATATCCCTCTTTATCTTGAGACTCCTCTGCATTTTCTATAGGAGAAAAACTATTAGGCTGTACTGTTTTTTTACTTTTTTTTGCTATAGCTTCATTTAACTTTTCACTAAATTCAGATATTTGATCATCAGTAAAATCCCTTAAAAATATTTTTTTTCTGGTGTATACATCTATTATAGTACCTTTATCATCAATAACATATTTTTGGTTATTATATTCTACTATCCAAGCTTCTCCTTTTGAAATTTTATAATTCATTAATATAAAATCTCTTTCAGGATTGCCTTTTTTAAATACTTCATTACCCTCCTCATCTGTAATGATGTACTCACCAGAAGTATTCTGCATTATTAAAAATTTTTTCTCTTCTCCTCCATATTTAAATGGTACTACTCTAGCATCTTTAAATCTTGAATCTATGTCTTCAATTTGTTTAGCCATATAATCATCTAATTCTTTTTGTGAAGGCATAGTATCTTTTATAAATACACCTAGTTTTGCTCTAATAAATCTTTCTGTAACATATTTTTTATCTTTATATTTAGATAAAAAATCTTCAATTACTCCTTGTGGGATTACCTTACATTCTATTTTACTCATATTAATATATATTAATTATTAATTAAATATCAAATATAAATTTTAGTGCTAATATAGTAAAAAGAAATAAATTATACAATAGTTTTAATAAAAAAGTAGGGCAGTAATAATTAAATATTACTACCCCATAAATAAAAAATTAAATAGGTTTTAAATATAAAATAATCATTAATATATAATTAATAAGTACTAAAGATAATAATTATCTTTGAAATATTTATATAGAGAATCTAATAATCTGTGCATTTCAGGATGTGCTTTTCCTGTTTTATCTAGTACTCTTAAATCAAATAAATGTTTCCAATCTTCTATAAAACCAGTTACTACTATCTCTGTTTTAGTACAAAGAGGTAATATATCTCTACATTCTTGTGCTTTAAAATCTTTAGATAACTTCATATAGTTATTTTCTACTGTTGCTAAGTAATTATAAAACTCTTTTTTGGTTTTAGTATCAGCATTTTTAACCCAAAGGGGTTCTATAAAAGATAACTCATTACCAAATTTATCTTTAGAATAATTACAATATCTTGATGATTCTTGAGCAAAACTCATAGTTCTATGTCTAACTAGTTCATTAGCAATGGCTCTATCAGTTATAAATCTAACTGTTGGTCTAATTTTATCTATATTAGGTGTAGGATTATATAACTTTAAATCATCTAATCTACCTAGCTCTTGTAATACTCTTAAATTTGATATAACTGTATAGTTACCATTTATATCTAATCTGCATATAGAATAGTGATTACAACCATAATCTGCTTCATAAGAATAGGGAAACTTTAATGATACTGTTCCAAATTCTAGCATAGCATAGTGTTTATGTTTTATAAGATTATCTACAAATCTTTTATAGGAATCTTCAGTTATACAATCAGAGGATTTATAGCATGTTCTTCCTACTTTTTCTATTTGTTTATAGATACCTTCTACTCCTTTTTCTTGTTTAATTATTTCCCATGATGGCTCTAAAAGTTTCATATTTTCTTTAGTATAAATGTATAATCATTGTTGATTTTTTCAATAACAGTATCCTTGTCTATTGTAAAACCGACACTTAGAAAAGGACCCCCTTCTGGATCTACTGCTAATATACCTTTATTATCTTCTGTATATATATGTCGGGTATAATTAGAATTTCCAGCATCTAGAGCATATTCATTGTTATTTATCTGTATTAATCTTACTTTATAATTATATCTATTATATAAAGTATATTCTTTTTTAAATTTACTCATATGGTTCTAATGTGTAGTGTTTTACTTGTATATTAGGTAATTTAGTAATTAAAGTATTATAAGCATTACTATAAGAAGTTCCTAATACTGTTACTTCTGTTGTTAAATTAAACACATTAATTGTAAAAATAAACTTATTCATCTTTAATATATAATTTACAATGGCATATATTCCTTTCCCTAAAATCAGTACAAGGACAATGGGGGTCTTTTGATTTATTATCACAGATACACTTATTCCCATTTTTCTCTATTAATCTTGTAATATTATCTACTATTTTTTCATTAGGATTTAGGTGGAATCCTTCTTTTTCTACATAATACATTACATACCTCCTACTTCTAATATAGCTCCTCCAATAGATAGCAAAGATAATGCTGTGGATGCTGCATTTTGTACAGAATTAAGTATTACTAATTTAGGGTCTATAATATAAGAATTTATTAAGTTACATTTCTTCATATTTTTAAAATCAAAGCCTTGCATTTCTTTAATATTATCATATGAAATTTCAGCATTTTGACATTGTTTGATTAAAGGCTCATAAAGAACAGTATAAAAAGGATTATTTTTAATTTTATTAGCAATATCTCTATATGCAAAACCTCCACCTTTTACTACACCTCCATTTAAAGCAGCTTTAACAGCACAAACAGCATCTTCTACTCTATCATACTTTTCTTTTATTTCTGACTCTGTTAATCCGCCTACTTTAATTACTGCTAATTTACCTAATAACTTTGCCTTTCTTCTTTCTAAAGATACTAAAATTGGATCATTATTTTCTTTGGCTAATTTGATTTGTTGTGTTAATTCTTCCTCTCTTTCTTTAAGACTTTCTATATTATTATCTATATATATTACAGTATCAGAAAAAGAAGATATTACTTTTTCACAATGACCTAATTCATTAGGGCTAAACATTCTTATATTATTAAGAAGTTTAGCACCTGTAACAGCACAATAGTCTCTTAAAGTATCTTCTTTATTACCTACCCAACCTTGGTTTTTAATAAGCAGTACTGAAGAATTACCTTGATAATTATTCCTAATTACTCCTCTTATTACTTCTTCTCCAAAATCATTAGCTATAAGTAATAATGGTTTTTTCTGCTCTATTGCATGCTTCATAATAGGCATAATGTCTTTAAAATAAGGAATAGTATTATTTACAACTACTACTAAAGCATCAGTATATTTACATTCTTTTCTGACTTTATCAGTAAAGAAATCTGATGATATAAGTCCTGTATTAAATAAAGCACCTTCTATACAATCTACAGTATCTTTTTGATGGTCAGTTAATTCAAATAGCACAACTCCACTACTTCCTGCTTTTATAAAAGCATCTTTTACTATTTCTCCTATATAATCATCATTATTTGCAGATATAGTAGCAATACCTTTTATATAGTCAATATCTTTATATGTTATTACTTTGCTATCTTTTTCTAATATTTTTGCAGTACTATCTACTAAATCCCCTAATAATTCTTTTACTTCCAATAGTGTATTAGTTTTAAGCATTTCTACTCCTTTTTTATAAAACCCACTAGTCAATATAGTAGTAGTTGTAGTACCATCACCTGCTTCTTTTGCAGTTTTTTCTGCTGCTTCTCTTACTATAGATATAATAGCATTAATAATAGGGTCTTCATCCTGCAATTTTTTAGCTACTGATACACCATCTTTTGTAATAAATGGTTTACCCATATTATCAGTAAGCATTATAGTCCTTCCTCTTGGACCCAAAGTTAATGAAACATAACCATTTATCTCATCTACTCCTTTTCCTATTAATTGTTTTATCTCTTTAGTTTTAATCATTTTGTTCTAACATATTTATTTTTTCATTTATATAGAAAATAGCTTTCTTTAAATCTTCTATTTCTTTTTCTCTATCTTCTAGACCCTCTTCTCTTTTTAATCCTGCTCTCCAAAGATATTTTATAGCATTACCTATACAAAAGTCTCTATATTTTACAATTTCTATACACTCTACCCCACTAAGGTCTTTATAATAATTAGGGTGATTAACTCTTTCCATTTTCTATTGTTTTTAGTATATCTTCTTTAGTCATTAAGCCTTTATGTGTAGCATAAGGTATAGTATCATTATCTTTATAGAATTCAAGATATGGGATATTAACTATTCCTTTTTCTTCTATAACATCTTCATTTTTATCTATATCAATCTCTTCAAATTCTACACCACTATCTTTTAAATTTATAGTAGTGGCTTTACAAGGAGCACACCATTCTGCTCCATATTTTTTTACTTTTACCATATTATTTATTTTTTCTTTTATTAATAATATCTTTAAGTTCATAATAAGATATAGGGTAATAATTATTATTATCTACTCCTACATCATACTGCTCTGGATAGCACAATTTTAATCTATCTAAATCTAAACTTGTAGACTTAGGACCAGAATGCACATGTCCATATAACTGAATAAAGTGTCTATAATCATAACATAAAAAAGGAAAATGATTAAGATAAATACCTGTATTATCTATATTTATTTTTAATTGATTAGTTCTATAATAAAGTAAATTATCATAATCCTTTCTTAAATTTCTGGCATCATGATTACCCATAATTAACACTATATTACCATTTAGTTTAGAAAATATTTCATACCATAATTTTGAACCACCAAATATGAAATCTCCTAAATGATATACTATATCATCTTTTTTTACTTTACTATTCCAATTATCTATTAAAACTTGATTCATTTCTTCTACTGATTTATAAGGTCTGCTGCAATATTGAATTATTGCAGCATGACCAAAATGAGTATCAGAAGTGAAAAATGTTTTATTAGGTGAAGGACTTAATATTTTTTCTATATTATCTACCATAATGCAAATATAATAAAAAATAATAAAAGAAACAAATTAATGTATCCAATGATCTCCTATAGCTGCTTCTGCTGGGATAGGTAAAGATTTACAAAATATAGTAGCTGCTTGTTCCATAATAGTTTCAAGAGTTTTTGGAAATTGTTCTATTTCTTTAGGATATTCACAGCATATTTCATCATGGACTACTGCACATATTTTAACTTTATTAAATAAATTATTATTTATAATCCAATTAAATAAATTTATAGTCGCTAGTTTAATTATACAAGAACCAGTACCTTGTGTTACATAGTTTAAAGCATGTCTTTCCCATTCTGAACCTGCTTTAAAATGTATTTTTACTTCTTGTTCTATTATATCACCAGTTCCCTTATGATTTAATTTATAATCACTCCAACTCCAAGATGATGATCTATATTTATCCTCTATTTCTTTCCATTTCTTCCAATCCCACCAATAAGTTTTATGTTTTGTTATAGGATTAATCAATATATAACCATGTTCTTTTACAAATTTAGAACCTTTATTTTTAAAAGCTGTAACACCAGTAAAACCTTTATCATAATAGTCAGAAAATTTCTGAGCTTCTTCTAAAGAACAACCTAAAGAACCAGCAATAGCATGTGCTGAACCTCCAAATTGCTTTGCGCTTTTATTAATTATTAAACTTTTTCTCAATGTCTTTTATTATTTGCTCTTTTGTTTCTATATTTAGATTATTAATCATTTCTTCAGTAAACTGAGTTAATGGTTCTGTTCTAAATTTCTGTTCTAATATAAATCTAGCAAAAGTAGCTTCTTCTTTTGTTTTATAACAAGGAGAATGATATTGTTTGTTATCTACCCTAAAGTAAGCAGAAAATTTACCATTTTTATGTTCTTCTACACCCTTAATATTTAATTTATTATAAGGATGTCTATTAGAAGAATTTAAAGAATTATCACAAATTCTTAGGTTACTTTTTCTGTTATCTTTAATATCTAAATTAATATGGTCAACTTGTTGTCCTAGTTTAGCATTAGTGATTAACCTATGTAATAATATACTAGTTTCTTTTGTTCTTGCATAGCCATATTTATTAGAAGACCAATGGTATTTACTTACTAATGGGTAATCTTCAGCATCTATAATATAAGTTGCATCTTTATAGTAAGATGGTGCTTTATAAGTATCAAATTCTACTGTATCATTACCAATAAATCTAAACTCATTAGTATCAAATTTATTTCTTGGATTGGTGTCAAGAAAATAACCATATTTTTCCAGTTGACATTGATGTTTTCTGCAGTATTTAGATGAGTGATTACCATTATGCTTTCTCCCACATACTGCACAATAATATTCTTTCATAATTTTAATAATTTAAAATAAAATGGACTATTCCTTTATCATATAATAGTGTTTACTATTACTTAGATAGGCATTAGTAGTCTCTAGGGTGGTATAATACCGCCACGGTGTTAGGGTTTAATCTTTCGCCGTAATTTGCCTTTTGTTTATAAAAATTTCTTTTTATAGGAGTCCGCAGTTGAACTCCACTGATTTTACTTTTTTTCTTAAATCTGGTCTTACTTTTTTAATATCTTTTATTTCTACATCTTTTAATTCTTCAGCAAAAACCATTTTTGCACAAAGAGAATGCATATCACCACTTCCCTCTAAGAATTCTTTTAGCATTGTAGGTTCTTGGTATATATCAGCCCCCAAACGACTTTCTAGAGCACTGAAATCGCAACTTACAAACTTATTATTTTCTTCTGAAGTAAAAGCTCCTCTTGTAGCATCATCTGCAGGTAATTGTTGCATATTAGGATAAGCACAATTTTTAGGATTAATCTTTTTTAGTTTTGCTAAATCAATATTTGATTGTCTAGAACCACTAGACATTCTACCAGTAACTGTTCCTAATTGTTTATATATTGTATGCATTCTATTAGTGTTAGGATTAATAGCATTAAGATGCCCTTGACCAAAAGAAGATACTACTTTAGAATATTCTTTATAACTAAAATATAATTTAAGAAATTCATCATTTATACCTTTTTGTGTAGATAATGATTTTTCAAGAACACTGTCTTTATCTTCTCCTGTCTTTTTATCTTGAACTGTTGTATTAAATCCTAATTTTTTAGCTACTTTTATTACTTGTTCTGGACTATCCCAATTAATAGTACATTTAGGAGATGTATCAAAACCAGTAAATAAATCACCTTGTAGGTTAATATATGTAAATTCTTTTAATAATTCACTATTAATAACAAAATTATTTAATAATTCCTGTGCTTCTTTTAATTGAATACTGTCATTATACATTTTTTCTTTCCATTTAGTTTGGTCTAAATGTATACCACACCATTCAAGATAAGCTATAGCAGGTACAAAGTTATTTTCTAGTTCTGCAGCTTTTAAAAGCTCTTGATTTTGTAAATCAATTATTTGACTTTCCATTATTTTCTCTAGATAAGTAACATCTCCAGCTGAATATTGAATTACATTACTATCTAATCCTCTCCATATAATTTCACCTCTAATTGTTTTATCTATATTAACATGTAATCTTCTATCTGCTATACTTTTTAAAGAATAAGATATTATACCTTGGGGATATCCAAGGTATAATAACTGTTCTGCTATCATAGTATCATATACTTTAATAGGAATGATACCATAATTATATAAAAATTGTAAATCAAATTTAAGATTTTGCCCTATAATAAGATGCGTTTCTAGTATTTCTTTATATTCTTTAATATCAATAGTTGTTGTATCTATTACTATTCTAATATCTTTAGCATCATTACCAAACTGGATACATAAAACATCATTAATATGAGCATCTCTACCATTAGTTTCACTATCATATTGTAATCTACCACATGAATTCAATAATTCTTTTGATTTTTCTACAGATATTATAGTATAATAATCAGATTTAAACAGCTCTTGATTATTAGTAACTAAATAAATCATGGTTTATAAATTTTAAAATCATTAAAATCTAAAGTAAATCCAAAGTGTGCTAAAAAATCAGTGCCTATTACTCCTACTACTGGATTATTATTTATCTTTATAGTACTTAAAGCATCCTTTATATCTAAAATCCAAAAGTCAAATTCAAAAGATTCTTTATTAAAAGTAAAAGGTATTTTTGAATATTTAGCTGATAAATTACCTGTTGCAGTAGCAATAGTAGCAGTTGATTTTGTTGTCTTTTTTCCTTTTAATTCTGTTAATACTTCTGGTGTAATATAAGAAGAATTGGCACCTGTATCTATCAGAAAATAATATTCTTTATTATTATTAATTAACTTTAAATGGGCAACACCATCACTACTCTTAAATGTGTCTATAAAAGACTCTGAGTTTCTCCTTTTTTTGAAGAGATCATAAAGCAATACAATGCTTAAGGAAGTAAAAAATATTAAACATAATGTTAATGTAACCATATAAATTATTTCTTTCCAGTACTACCAAATCCACCACGATTCTTGCCATTTAAAGAATCTACATATACTATCTTAATACCATTAGAGAATAACCATTTAATCTTTTGCCATACAGTTGCTTTTTGTGATAGCATTATTCTAAATTGTGCTATTCTAGTATTATTTTCTATATTTCCATCTACCATACATCTAGCAGAGAATTTCCAAATATCATCATTACCACAATAGGAATTATCTATAATACCCATAGAATTTCTAAGTTCTATTCCTAATTTAGGTGTAGAGCTTCTTGGTAATACCCAAGCTTCATAACCCTTAGGTAGTTCTATTGCAACACCTAAATCTAACATTTTGTTTTCAAATGTTACAATCTTTTTACTTTTCTTTGTTTCTATTACTTTAGAAGTAATAGTAGGAGCAGTAAGAGTAATGTCTTTTTGCATATATAAATCAATCCAATCTCCTTTAGGATTTATTATAATTTTCTTTGCTCCTTCACTTGTTTTTACTTTTATTTTAATTTTCATATTTTTTATATAAATAAATTGGTTTAAGTTTATTATTCTCTATTTTAAATAATTGTTGATTCGTTGTTTCTTTATCAAGTCCTCCTAGTTCTTTTATATAAGGACCTGTTTTAATATAATCTAATATATCTATAAAAATAGAAGGTATATTGGGGAGTATTTCCCCAGTATACCATGCTAATTTTATATCTGGATAAGCTTCTTTTAGTTGTATAAATAAATTATAAAGAGAATCTAAATCAGAATTACCACCCATCATACAGATACAAGTAATTAATTTATTTTTCTTTAATTCTTCAGTAATACATTTTAAAGTTAGCTCTTTTCCTATATCTTTCCATAAGAATTTAGAGTGACATCCTTTACAGTGTATTTTACAATTAGTTATATTTATAGCTAATGTTATTTCTTCAGGTATCTCTCTAAATACCATGTCCATTGTAAGATACTTAAGCATCTTTATTAGGCATAAGATATAACATTAATACACCAAGTACTTGAAGAAATACACCTGAAAGTATACCTAGTAAAGCATCCTTTTTACTACTGTCAGTTATTTTTTTCTTCATTGCTACATTCCTACCCCAATATCCAAATAGGGCAGCTATACATAAATAAAATAAACAAAATAACATAATTTATACTATTTAATAATTATTTACCATGGAATACTCTAGTTTTCCATTCTTCTAATCTACCTTTACTATAACTCTTTATAGGCACTAAGTATCCAATACTTTTATACTCAATGTTTCCATTTATTTAATAAACATTTACTTATAATATCTTTTTGATCCTGAGTTAAAGAATCTATTACTTGTTATCTTACACTGGTATTTTGATATATTTCCACATTAAATCTTTGCTCCATTATATATCTTGCAAAGATTGCTTCTGCTTCAGTTTTATACCAACTAGAGTAATATCTTTTACCATTTAATTGTAATTCCGCATGCCAACATGAAGGGTTTCTTTTTTCATTTTTATATACACCTTTATAAAGAGAGAGACTCTCTCTTTTTCTAGTATTATATAGTTGTTGCTTTCTATTTGATATGCGTAAATTAAATTTTCTATTATCAGTAGAATCAATATTAATATGATCAATTTCACCAATAGGATTTCCTAAAACTAATCTGTGAAAATAGATATGTTGTTTATGTTTTGTAGTGACTAAATAATATGATTTAATATTTTTACCTTTTATAATGCACTGCCATTTATATGCATATATTATAGGCAAATCTTCTTTATCAAATTTAAATGTTTTTAGCACATTACCAAATTGATTATAGGTATCTATTTCACAATAATGCTCTAAAACACGGACTTCATTTTTATCAAATACAGTTCTAGAATTAGAGCACATAATTTTTCCATATTTTTTAACCTATAAGTAATGCTTAAAACACATATTACTATGTGAATTAGTGTGCATTTTTCCACACACTGGGCATATTTTTTCTTTCATATGTTAATATAAGTAATGTTTGAGAATAGACCATACCATCATCATTTTCAGATGCCTCTTGGTGGTCGTTGAGGGCTTCTATTTCTAGCTATCCCTGCTGATTATCCATTGTTGCATTCTTAAAATTTTTACACTTTGGTATTTAAGACTTTAGGAACTTCCAGCATATTCGAGGTTTGCATTATATATTTCTATATATGGGGCTATTGTTAACTAACCCTGTCATAAAGAGTTACTTTATCACTATTACATTTAGGGCATCTAGCAAATGGTTTTTTTGCTATAAAACCACAATCATCACACTCACAATTTGGAACATTAAATGTAAAATAGTTACAGCCTACTTCTGCTGCAAATTGTAGTATTTTTTCATATTGTTCTTTATCTAAATGTTCAGATAAATTAATATGGCATGCTGATCCACCATCTAATTGATTGTTAGCAAATTGTGTACTATGTAATATTATTTTATCTGTTATACTAATTTCTGTATCATTAGGTTTAAATATATAAGAAGCATAAAGATTAGTATCTGTAGGTACCCAATATCCATCTTCTTTATCTCTATTATATAGTTTAATAGCAGCAGATTCTGCAGGTACTAGTTCTGTATTAAACATAGTATTCTCTGTTTTGTGCTTAGTATTTTCTTCTTTAATAGTAGAGAATATAAAAGAACAAAACTCTTTATAGTCTTTATTATTATTACACTGAATTCCAATAAATTCTGCAGCTTGATTTAAACCATTTATACCAATAGTTAAATACTGTTTATCTAAGTTTATAAAACCTGCTTTATATGCATTAAGAAGATTATTATTATATGCCCAATGTAACATATCATTATAAGCAGTATGATAAAGATATACTCTATTAAGAATATTAATAATACTATCTTTTATATTCTTCTTGAGTGTTTCTTTATTTTCATTTACCCATTCTGATGTTGGTTTTTCTCCTTTATTTTTACCAGTAGAGTTTAAATAACAATCTTGAATTATCCTATTTAAATTTAATGTTATTACATTTTTACTTCCAGTCATTATACCAATCTGACCATTAGTAGTTGTAAACTGATTAGATGTAATAGAGTTTCTTAATCTACAATTATGTGTATTTAAACCATTAGCTAAAGTAAAATAAGGCATATTTTGATTACTACATTGAAAGCAATAAATATCTTTATTATAATCTATTTTTTCAATAGACTCAACCTTCCAATAAGCGGCACAGTCTGTATTTTTTAAATAAAATGTATCTTTAGTTACTATTTCTAGACATTGAATTGGGGTGTTTTTATAATCTACAAAATCATAACTAACAGTCTGAATACCTAAAGAAACACATAAAGCTTCTACTTTAGTAAACAAATCTTTATTTTTAGTAGAAAAGAAAGGATGATTATCATCTGTAACAGCAGTAAATAATCCTTCTATAATACCTCTTCTAAACTTTTCTTGTTGATAAAGACATTCTATTTTAAGAGAGTAGTTATTAACAAGAGTATCACTTGGTTCATACTTAATCCATCTTGAGATAAATTTATATATAGGGTTATCTTTGCATTCTACTATACATCCTCCCTTTGTTGGTTGTTTATATATAAAATTACCTAAAGTAGATAGAGTTTCTTTATATTTATTCCAAGTAACAACATCAAGATTAAATGCTATTTCTTTATAAGCACTTTTATCTATTAATAGTGGTTTATCAAAAGTATCTCTTGTTAAACATAATCCTAACAATAAACCAAAAGCATATGATAAATGATTATCTTCTGTTCCAAGTAATACCTTGTTATTAAACTCCAAATAATCAGTTGTTGTTAAGTCTTTTGTTTCTTTTTCTCCATCTAATGTAAGATTTATATGATTGTCGCTCATAATAAATTCTCTATTATTAGCAGTAACAACTTTATACATTTTTCTATTAGGTAATTTAATAACTTTACCTTTTATCCATTCTCCATTATAAAGAGTTTCAATTTCATCTTTAATATCAAATTCCCATAGTTTCTTAAAAGGTGTTATATTTACTTTATTTTTGTATCTCCATATTATCTTAGTATCACCATTAAAACAACAAGAACTAAGACTATCTACACTATTAGAATTATATATAAAGAATGAATTACCTTCAGCTAACTCTTTACATATAAAATCTTTAGTTTGTTTATCTTTAAAATCATTATTTTCAGTAAGACAAGCATAACTAACTACTGGGAAAGTAAGCATACATTTTAATCTTTCCTGATTGAACCAGTGGAGAAAATGTTGCTGTAGCCAATTAAAAGATTCCCAATGAGGTGCTGTTCCATCTGGAAAATAGAAACTACTAAACATACCCTCAAAGAAATACTTATCAAATAAAGAGAAGTTAGTAAAAGGACACTGAGCACCTCTACTACTTGCTACTTGATTAATAGAATAAACTATTTGTTGAAGGTATTGGTCTATTTGTTGTTCTATTGTTTTCTTATTTTTTACAATATCAGAAGAGATAAGCTTATCAACATTAAGATAATAATCCTCTCCCCATTCTATTTCACAGAATCTATTAAAATACAATAATACTTCTGGTGTAGCTACAGCACCTTTAACCTCTGAAGCCAATGCAAATATAAGATTAATATATATACCACAGAATGATTCAAGAGATTTAGGAACAGCTGATTTACCACCTAAATCTTTTAATCCATTTAATAGAAATGGATACATTGATACTGCCATACAGTATGGCATCATTACTTGTGAAGAAGAATCATGAGCATAAAGAATTGATTTAAAGTCCTTTTCCATTTGTTTAATATCAAATGTTTCATCAATATTTCTTACCCATTTTTCCCAAATATACATATTAGTAATTTGATTATCTTGCTTATGTATTTCTGAGTTTAATACTGCAACATTATGATTATTAACATTAGCATTATCATCTATTGTAGCATTAGCAGTATTATTTGAATTTACAAAATTATTTATAAAATCTAATTTTTGTTTTGCAAATTCTCTATTAGTTTTATGATTATAATTATATATAATGTAAGCCTTTGCTACATCAGCATAATTAAAATGTATAATAGCTCTAATTACAGCATCTTGAATTTCTTCAGTTGTTTTACATCCTTCTGATAAAAATTCAGCATAAACTAATACATTTTTAGGACACTCAATTCCCATTACTGCTATAAATGCAGAATTAAGTGCTTTTTTAATTTTATTAAAGTTATAATCTACTCTATTTCCAAATTTATTTTTTATTTTCCTCATTTTTTAACCACTCCTCAATATTATTTGGTTTTGTAGTAAATATTCCTTTAGGAACTGTAGGAGATTGATTTAAATAATAGTGTAAATCAGTTACTATTTCTCTCCAATTTTTAATAGTATAATCTCCACATTTAAAAGTAACTTCTGTTTTTGTAAATGGGCATTCCCAAACAAGTGGTACTCTTGTTTTATTATTTATAACAATGAATCTATAGTTCTCTAAAGTAAAGTCTTTAAAATAGTCATCTTTTAAGAGATTTTGTCTAATTATGTACCAATATAATTGCGCCTGTATGAAGTAAGACCATTGAATGAATGATTTAGGAAAATCATATTCAAAATGTGATGATGTTTTCAAATCACAAGGTGTAATAGTCTTATTTTCATAATCTACAACTATTAAATCAGCCATACATCTTAAAGGTATATTGTTATACTCTCCTTTAAATTTTAATTGATAATATCTTTTTATAGGTTCAAAAGGATTATCTTGGGCAAAGTAAAAAGAAGTTGCTGGGTTGTTTTTTAGTATATCTACACATTCTTTTACTTCATTACTTATAGTATTTGACAATAATTCTTTTCCTTCAGATAAAGATAAAAGATTGTATAACTGACTACCTTTTTCTATTATATCTTTAACTCTTGTTTCTGGCTTCCATCTTAATTGGTACTTTAAAATTTCTGTATAGTTAATTAAATCATTTGTAGGTATAGAAGAGAGTGAGTCATATTTATCTTTATTTTCATTGTATATTACACTTACTATATTAAATACAGTATCTGATACTTCTGGAAAATCTGCAATAAAGAATCTTTCTTTAAATGCTTCTTCTCCATCAGTTAATAATGTATCAACTGCACTTCCAAAAGTTAAAGAGGGTGAAGAAACTTTATCAAATAACTTTGAAAGCTCTGAAAATCCACCCCTATAAAACTTAGCTAATGTTGAATAACTATAAGCCTTATCTTCTCTATAAGTTGATTCTGGTACTTCCCAACTTATTGTATTTAATTGCTTTTCAATATTCATCTTCTATTTGTTCTTCAAAATCCCCTATTAATAATAAATAATCAACAATAATACCTGCCAATTCATAGATTTTATCCAAATCTAAAGATGCAAATTTATTTATATATTCTTCTGTATTTGTGGTTTTTTCTATCTTTTTTATACAAGAATCTACTAATTCTTTTAGTGAATTAAAATCTCTTTTGGCTATTAATTTTAATGCTATGTTTTTATCTTTTTCTGGTAGATATTGTACTAACTCATTTATTTTTTTATTTGGTGATTTCATTTTTAATTAATAATAAACTTTTTTCTAAATCTTTTAAAGAATGTGTTTCTATAAATATTATATTTTTATTAATAATGCTATTAAGAAATAATTTTCTTTTATAAGGATATACATCATTATAGAAACCTTTTACTTCTATGTATATATTAATATTATTTATAGTAATTTTAAAATCTGGTGTATATGTCATTTTTAAAATTTTCCTTTTTACTTTTTCACCATCTTTGTAATAATTATGAGAATAAAAAGATTCAGAAAGGACAAAAGCATCTGGTTCATAAGATGCTTTGTATCCTTCCTTTTTTAAATATTTATATACAGAACACTCTAAAATACTTTTAAATTTAATATTATCATATGATTTAGATGTTGTATTTATAATCTTTTTGTTCGGCATGTAAAAGAGGTTTTATAATATCTAATACTAAAAGAGCATCTTCATACTTTCTAAAAAATGGTGCTATTTTAGTATCTATATTTTCTGTGGCTACACTACAGATTCTTTCTCTTACTATATCTATATAATATAAGATGTCAACATCTTTAATATGCCCTTCAAAACTACAATCTAAAGATTTAGCCATAAACATTATAATTTCTGAAAAGAAAGCATCTTTAGCAGCAGAGTAAAGCTTTTTATATTTAGATACTAGGTCATCACCCATAATATCTTTTAGAGAAGTAAAGAAGAAATCTAGTAAATCACTCTTTTCTAATACACCTGTTTTACATAGTGCTTCAAGTGTTTCTTCTGATACATTTTTGAGATTTATATTATCTCCTACTTTTACTTTTGTGTTTGTTTGTTTGTTAATGTAATACATATTATTTCCAATAAATTAATGGTTTATTATATTTAATATTAATACCATCTATCTGTTTAAATATATTAGGTAGCAATATATTATTTCTGGCACAATAAGATGGATGGGGTGAAAGTATTGTAAATTCTTTATCTATAATAGTAGAATATCTTTTACACCATTCTCCAAATAATACAAATATAGTATGCGGATATTCACTTTTTATATTTATAATTAATTGTTTTGTAAATAAGTCCCAAATTTCTAAATTAGATGCTGGGTTATTTTCTATTACTGTAAGTGCAGAGTTTAAAAGAAGGACCCCTTGTTTAGCTAAATAATGTAAATCTTTTTTACCTCCTATAGGAACATCATCATAGTATTTATCTATAGAATCAAGTAAAACTTTTAACGATGGTGAAGTATATAATGATTCACTATTATTAGCAAAACAAAGTCCTGTAGCAATATCTTTTTGTGAATATGGGTCTTGCCCTAAAAAAACTATATTTAGTTTATCAATAGGACAATCAAAAAAGGCTTTAAATATATATTTTTTATTTGGTAAAATATTATATTTAAAAGATAAAGAATTAATATTATTTAAAGCCTTTTCTAATTCTTTTTTAGGTATTAAAGGTTCCCATTTTTCAAAAAATTGAGAGTAATTCATCTATAACTTCATTAGGAGCTGTTTTTAATTTTAATTTTGCATATTCTGTTACATTTTCATTACTATCACATTCTGCTGGTATCATTTTTTCAAAGACACACTTAGAAAAATCATAAAAGAGTAGAGATAATCCATTGATTTCAATATCTTTTATATGTTGTACTAACCATTTTTCTAAAGGGTCATTAGAAGTTAAACATTCTTTATTTAATAAAAAAATACCATGTGATGATATAAAAACAGGAATATTTTTATTATTATAAATAATACCATTATATGTGTAATATATAGTATCTTTTAATTTTGCTTTGCATTTATTAGTATTTCTTGCTAATAATAACAGTAGACTTGATACATTTTTAACTACAATAGTTATACTGTGCCTATAATTAACTGTATAAATACATGGCATAGAAATAGGTAATGTATATTTATAATTACTAGTGTCTCTATTAATAATTATATAATAAGAATCAATATCAGCAGGTATTCTATTAATAGGATAGTTTAAGTATTTCCAAGTTTTAATTGATATCATTATTTATTTTTGTTTTAAAAACATTAATTCTGCATTATATTCTGTATAGAAAGGTAAGTCCCTTTCCATTAAAGGATTACAGTCAAGATTAGTAACATAATTTATAAAAAGATTAGTCATTAAGGAACCTATTAAAGTAGCAGTATAAGTTGTTTGTTTGTAACTACATATTGATTGTTCCGCTTCTGCATCATCAAATAACCACTTTTCCTTATACTCTTCTATTCTTTTTTCATCATGTGCAGGAATACAGAATATCTGTAGCTGCTCTGCTGCTAACCTTCCATCTATAAAAACACCACTAGTATTAGTAGTATCCCGTAACCAACTATGAAATGCTATTTTTCTAGTTTGCATATTATCTACACAACAAAATGTTATAGGACATAACTTATAAATATCTGAAAATCTTTCACTATAACAATATAAGTCTACATTATCACTAAATAATACAATATTTAAGCGTAAAGCATCTACTTTATATTTTCCTATATCATTTATTGTATACATTTGTCCAGATATATTTTCTTCTCCTACTTTATCTGGATCAAAACACCTTATTTTAGCTAGATTTAATCTACTTAGATTATAAACTAAATTACTACCTATTCCTCCACAACCAATAACAGCTACTTCCTTAGTTTTTACTGCTTCAAACCATATTGCTGAAGAAAATCTAGAGGTCTTTAAATCTATTTTTTCTTCATCAGTTTTTATTATTGGTAGTATTTTATTTTCTTCAGTTACTGTAATCTCTTCTTCTGTCACTGTTGGTGTGGTTGTTTGAAATAATTCACTATATTCTTCTGGTGATAGTATTTGTCTAAAAGTGTTTTCTATATTTTCCATTTTATAAAATTATTATTTAAAATTCATTTGAAAACATATAAGTATTCAGTATATCTAATATGTTATCAATATAATCATTAGATTTCATTGTTCTTAATAGTTTAGCTATATTATAAGCATATATACACATTATTGATACTGTAATATCTTCATCTGAATTATCATAATTTATATACCTTTCTAGTTTATCATCTTCTATATGACTTAATATATAATCACAAAGTCTTTCTATGTAATCAGTATAGGTAAAAATATCAGAAAAATAGTTATCAAGAGTTTTTACCATATCTTTTTCTACATATTTTCTAATATCATCAATATTATTGCACTGAGAACATACATTTGCTGATACTAATTTATAAGTTACATCATATAAAGTATGTAAATCTATAGGAGCTTTACTATAAAAAGTACCTACATCTTTTAGCTCTACTTCTTCATCTTTCTCTTTTGAAAAATTTAATGATATAAATCCTTTATTGTCAGTGTCATGGTTATCAAACAAAGAAGGGTATATAGATTTATAATTTGTTACTTTTTTAGCTGTTAGTTCCTTATATCTATCTAGAATATCTTTATTGATCGAATCATTCTTTCCTTCAATTACTATTTCTAGAGGAAACCACTCTATACCTGTTACTTTAGAGCAATTTATATTTTTAGTATCACTAAAATTATCATCAAAACACTTTGTAGTTACTGTTGATACTCCTGTAATAGTCGTTATTACTTGTCTTGTAATTCTTGCAGTATATTGTTCTGCATTATTTACAATCAAAGAAAGAAAATTACAAGTTTCTTTTCCTTCTTTTTCTAGTGTATCTTCATCTGTACCACTAAAGAAAGTCTGCATCTGTTGATGTGAGTGAATTAATCCTATTTTACAGTCTAATAAATCTGAAAGTAACATATATTGTGTTATTTCAGCATCTACTTTGAATTCAGTAAAAGTAGCATTTCCAACATCAGATACTAGAAAATCTTCTACTGTTAATTTAATACCATTTTCAAAATTCTCTTTATAATTATAAAATAAATATCCAGACCATTCTGTTGTTGGGGATACTTTACACCATTGTTGTATCTTCTCAAAGACTTTTTTAGGTATAAATAATTGTTGCTTTACAGCACTTTTTGTTTTAAATAATATACTCTGTTCCATTGCTACTTATTGTTGCATTTAATAATTTTATTATACATACTACTATATAATTAAAAGCACTTTCTCCTAATCCATATACTTTATTATATTCTTGATAACCATTATTTTTTATTTTAATGTGTACTGGTTCTCCTTTAAAATTAAAATAACTAATAGTTGGATATCTAGATATAACATCTTCTAAACTAGAAAAAGGATAATAACTCACATTATTAGTTTCTGTTTTCCATAAAGTATTGTTTTTAAAAACTCTTATCGCCAAAAAACTTCTTTTTGTACTTAGAGGAATACTGGTAACTAAATTACACCATTCAATATAACTATTTGAAATGTCTATATAACAATCTGAAATAGATTTATTGAACCAAAATATGCTACCATTATAAGAAAATGGGGTATCTTCTTTTTTAATATAATACCTAATAAAAGAATTTAATATTGATTTATCATTAGATGGTATATTATTTATTATATTTGTTCTTAAGTTACTAAATAATATTGGTGTTAAGTGTTCTTTTTTATTTACATTACTTAAATATCTATAGGGTACACCTCGTAGACTTTCTGTTTTTACATATAAAGATAACTCAAAACAAAATAGTTCCCATTTATCTAAATTATTATTTATCAACAATTCATATTGAGTTCTTTTTATAGGTCCTGTTCCTAGACATGGTGTTTTCCATTCATACTTATATGGTATACCTTGTATGTGAGAATGACAATAGCTATGTTCTAATTGAGCTATAGTAAATGTAGTACCAGTCATAGTAAATAAATTAAATAATTTACCTTCTTTAGTAAGGGGTACTTGCACCCAAAGATCTTCCACATCTAGACTTTCATTATTTTCATTAGATATAGTTACTTTTGGAAAATGTACTATGATATTACAAAATTCAGTATTATCTGTATTTGTATCTTCTCTATTAGTAATATTTAAATCAGTATTTTCTTCTCCAAAAAAGTCTTTAAACACATTATAAACCTCGTTTACTTGTGTTGTGTTTTCATTGCTACTCATTTTAATTAATTTATCCCCAAGAATATATCTTGGGGATATTAAATAATATTAAATTAAACCATTAAATAAAGCTAATAGGTCTTCTTCTTTATTAGATTCTTTTAGATACTCATTTAATGCATAGAATATAAATTGTTTTTCTCTCTCTGAGAATTCTTTATTATTCTTTACCCATGTCATAAATGAATTTATTGATGAATCTTCACTATTATGGCTACTTGCTATTTGTGTAGTTTTCCAACTATCTATATAACTTTCTAGAGTTTGAGTAGGAAGGTTAGTAAAGGAATAACCATAAATATCTTTAATAGGCTTATTTAAATTATTTGTAGTAATAAAATCATAACATTCTGCCCTAGTAAGTCCAGAAGCAATCTTTTTCTGTGCTGTAGTTATTAGGAATACTAATTCATTAGTAGGATTACCATTCTTATCAGGTACATTTGTAGGAAGTATAGCATCATCTACAAATAGTTCTGTCTTTGATCTTCCTTCAAGAAATGCCATACCAGTACTTTCAATTCCTACATTTAAAAGTTCTGCTCTTAATTCACCAAGTGTTGTAGCATTTGACATAAGTTCTTTTCTTGACTGTGTTGTGGATGAGATAACTGTAATTTTTCTTGTTTCCATAATATAATAAATTAAAATAATAAATAAATTGTTAATAAAATTAAAATGGTGTTGCCACCAATGTTGAAATAACTTCTTTTACTTTTTGTCTGTTAAAGTTTTTACATAAATCTGATGGGTCTTTAGATTGATATTCTGTAGGTATTTCTATTTGATATAAATCAAATAAACTTGCTAACTTATTACCAAAGATATGACCATGATTTTCTGTAGATTTAAAATCATTATCATATAAAATAAAGACTTTATCAAATCTATTTTTTAACTGATTTATAACTTCTTTTTTTGGTATATAACCTTCTCCTTGTAAACTAACTGATGGAATTAATGTATTTTCCCATATACATAGGGCATCTTTTCTTGAAGATGTTATAATTAGATTCTCCCCTTTTTCTGGTAGTTTAGTCCATAAATCCCATACTGAAGCATTATGTTTATTTAACCATTTTTGTTTAATATTAAACGGTTGATATATTTTGTAAGATAGTATATTATCTTTATTCTCTACATAAACATAAGCATATTTATCAGCAGGGAAAATTAATTCTTTATTATTCTTATATAAAAATATATGAGATATAGGATATATATCTCCAAACTTTAACCAAGAAAGAGAAATACCATAACTTTCCCAGTAATCTAAATCATACTGTTTCCATTCTCTTGTTTTTACTTTTATAGAAGAAGATGTTATAATATGTTTTTTATTATAATAAGTTTCTTTTTTATATATAGTAGCATTATTATTTATTTTATATAAATCTTTATTTATTCTATTTAATACTTCAAAATAATTACAATTCCAAGTTAATTTAAATAATTCTATTATATTACCATGATTATATGTTGCAAAATCTTTAAAAAGAATAGAATTATTACTATAAAAAATCCCTACAGAGGGTTTCTTATCTTCTCTGTAGGGAGCATTTATTAAACATGGAATAGTAGTTATATTAAAATAATAATGTAATAATGCTTCTTCTGAAACACTATCTAGAATGTCTATATATGAAACACTACTATTTCCTTTACTTATCATTACTTAACTAACCAACTACTAGGTACTTCTTGTGTTGTAGGTTCTACTTTGGTAGGGGTATTTACATATTCTTGAAGATTAGTAAGTGTGCCATCTACAAAGAATTGTGTATTCTTTATATTACTGCTTTCAGAAGCTCTTTCTTGAGCATCTTTGATATCATCATAGAGTTTTGTATATTTAGAAACACCACATCTAAGTACTTTATTAGTATATACTGTTTGATATTGGTCATTATCTTCAGTAGTCCTAACACCAAATGCTACTTTCATTTTATTAGTAGGTTGATATGAAAGTACTTCTTGTAGTTCTGAGAAATCCCCCTTAAAATAATCTGCTACTTTCTCTAATCTAGCTGTACAATCTTCTGGATGTGCAGTCATTACCCACTCTCCATTTTTATAATCCATTACATTAGGAATATTAAGATATACTTTCAATGCTTCTGTAAGGGCTTCTTCACCTACATAAGCAGCTCTATAATCATTAGTAATGTTAAATGGATGCTCTATTCCATCTTTAGTATAGGTAGGAATTTCTTTATTAGCAAACTGTTCTGTAGTAACCCAAGCAAATCTACCATACTGATCAACTACTTGTAGTTTAGTTCCATCTGCATTCTTTCTAGGCTGATTTCTAAGAATAAAAGAAGCTCTAACTGTCTTTTCTATATCATTATTTCTAGTAGGATCAGTTTGTAATACCCATTCTATTCTAGCCATCTCTACAGATTCCCCATTAACATCTATTGTTGAAACATAAGATGGCTCTTCTGTAACTACATCTCTATCATAGATAGAATTAAGAGTTTTCATATCTGGGCAAATTGCCTTTACAAATACTGAACCAACACCTACATAATACTTTTGACTAGCTGTTTCTACTGAAACTTTTCCTTTTGATATTGCCATAATTTAATTTAATTTAATTGTTATTTTATTCATTAGTTGTTTCTTCACTTACTTCTACTTCTTCTGGTACTTCTGGTAGTTTTTCTACGATTATACTCCAAGTTCCATCTTCATTTTTCCTAAGAGTATCTAGATTTGGTTCATAACTAAATCCATTTGAAGCACCTTGAACTCTATTTATTAAATCTATAGAATTAAATCCACCAGTTATTAGTCTAGACCCTGTTTCTATAGCTTGAATTTCTTCTTCAAGATTCTTAATTTTAGTTTCTAGTTCTTCTTTTTGTGCTTTTAATGTTATGTACCTACTTACTCTTGGATACACATTTTGTGCATTTCTTTTTAGAAATGCTAAATCTCTTACTGTTAATGTTTTCATAAAATTAATTATTATATTCTTTTACTTTTTCTATTACTTCTCCTAAATCATTTTTCATATAAAGTGGTAACATACCAAATGGTGATTTTGCAGGATAAACCCCATCATCATTTGTTACAAATTCTCTAATAGCTCTTTTTTCTTTTTCATCATAAGATGATCTACCATAAAGAACTATTTCAAATTTACCTTCTGGTACAATATAGGAATCTACCATATTACCTGTTGATTTATATCTATATGATATAGAATCTCCATTTTTATCTTTATATTCTTCATAATGTGCCAAACATATTATATTTTTAGATTCTGGTACATTATTTATAGCATCAAAGATAAGTCCCATATTATATCCAATAACTTTAGGTGTATCCCAGCCTCCTTTAAGAGCATTTTTCATATAGTAATCTTGTGATATATAATTCATATCATCCAACACTATATTCTTATAAGGACACTGTTCTGATGCTAATATATTAATTATATTTGCTATTTCTTTAGCATCGTTAGTAATAATTCTATTTCCCTCATTTATTTTTGAGGGTGTAGTAATTTTATAGCTAGAAACAGCACCCCTAAAAGGTAGTGGCTTATTAACTGCACTAATTAAATAGGTTTCTTTTGGGTTTAAACCTTTAATACCCAATTCATCTATTTTTCCTAGTGAAGTGCTTTTTCCAAAACCACTTTTTGCAAGAATTAATATTTTTGCCATATTTTTTTGTTTTATTAAATAATAAATATAAATTGTTTTTCTTTTTATTTTCTAACTCCTCTATATACTTATAGACTTGTTCTAGTTGTACTTTATCAGTAGGTAGAGGTAACTCTTCAAATTGAGATACAGCACCATTAAAGAATAATGGGCATATATTACCGTTTGCTCCATAATCTCTATCTTCTAGTACTTCCATAAATCTACAATAGTTTTTTAGTTTTGTTATATCATAACCACTGAACTCTTTTTTACCATATTTAAAGGGACTATATAATCCTATTGTGATATTGGCCACATTGTTATCTTAGTAGTTCTTTATCTACTAATTCTACAGTTTCAATTTATTATATCTGTAGGTCGGACTATCTCTTTATATTCCACTAACTGTTGGTACAGATAGGAATATATCATGCACTCTTGGTACTTCATCTTCTTCAACACCACTTGGTAAGAAGGTATGTACTAGTCTCTGTTCCTTCATAATATTTCTATTATGCTTGGATAAGGGTTATCTGTTTCCAGATTTTCCCAGATTCACATGATTAAGAGACAATTTATATAATAATTCTTGTTTCATATATGGTAAAACTAAATTTTTAAAATGTTCAAAATCTTTTTTAAGAAGATATATACTATGATTAGAATTAATATGAAAAGTTAAATTAAATTTAATTTTAAAAAATTCTGTTAATAGTAATAGATCTTCTTTATCAAAACAATTAGTAGCAATACTTATAGAAGAACCACTATAGTAACCATCATTCATAAATAGTATGGCTAAAGAAAGTGTATCGAAATCCTTCAAATAATCAGAAGTTATAGTTTTCTTTTTATTCTTGTATAAATTATTATAAAGAAACAAAAATTCAGGATTTGAAGGCAACTTGCATATAGCAGATTCATAATATAACCCAGTTCTTTTATCTATAGTTTTTCTTTTAGATATAACAAACTTTGCTCCTATTGATGCCAATTCTTCCGCTTTCCATTTACAATATTCTAATTGTTTTATTCCGTGCTCACAACTAAAAAATGGATTAATGTTTGTTTTTATTAAAGAAGCATCTCCCAATAAAGAACCTATTATAATAAACTTCTGTCTTTTTGTCATTTTTATAGCTTTATTTATGAGTAAATTATCTCTTTTTATATTGTTTCTTTTTCTGAAAGAATATATAGAGCTTTCTCCTACTCCAAGTATTTTAGCCACTTCTTTATCAGTTTTATTCTCTAAAATTAACTTTTCTGCTTTCTCATAATCTATTTTTTTTAAAAGGTTTATATGAGAAATTAGATTTTAATCCCATTTTTGTTCTGTGAAATTGTATTAATTGTCTTGAAACATTCATTATAGATGCTATTTCTACATCTGTTTTACCTTTTTTATATAATTCTATTAATCTTTGTTTATCCATATTTTATGATATTTTAAAACTACAGTACAAAGATAAATAAAATATATAATATATACAAGTTTTATTGTGTGCTTAAAAAAATCTCTACTTGTGGTTTTTGCGTCCGCTAAACCATCTGAAGAAGGCTTTATTTTATCTAGTTTTTGATTTTCTATTCCTTCTTGACTTTGTGCTTGATGCTGTACCATTACTACAATATAATTAAGTTGTTTCTTTAAAGTTATATTGTATTTGGACATTTTATTTATAGTACCTTTAAGGTCCAATCCACTCTCTAATGATAAATTAGCAGCATTATCTTCTATTATAATCCTATATTCATCTGGATCATCTTGCTCATATGGATTAATAGGATCTAACATTTTTTTCTTTATTAATTTACCAAATTCATCTTTTGTTTCATATTCTACATAATTAAAATGTCCATGTTTTTCTGCATATTCTCTGCATACCTTATTAATGCCTGTTGGGTTTTTTATGTCCTCAAAGCACAAAACTACATTTTCATATAACTCTATATATTCTTGATATAAAGGAGATTTTAGTAAATCTATAATGCTTTGATCTAGTGGATGTTCTTTATTAGTACTTTTAAGGTCAGTAGTTGATACATATAATCCTGATAATCTAAACAAAAGATGAGATAAAAACTCACAATACTTCTCTTTTTTACTCATTTCAAGAGTGAAATAAAGAATTTTTGCTTTAAATTCTGGATGTTCTTTCATAAAGAAAATAGAATCATATACAAACATTTTATCTGCAAATTTTGATTTACCTATTTTTTGATTAGCAGTTATTATTATATATTTACCTTGTTCTACACCCGGAAAAGTATTCCTAAATCTAGGAAAAGGCAATGGTATACAATTATATTTTCCTTGTAATATTCTATCCCTTCTTTGCTCTAAATCCTTTATTACAATATCAAAATCTTTCATATTAAAGTAGTAGTAAAATCTGTAGAAGTTGTATCAATTTCTTTATTTTCTAACACTTCTGCTAAGTCTGATCTATTATCTTTTAAAATAAAATATTTTAAAATTCTCATATACTGATTACCAGTATTGTTTTTAACATAAGTTTCAGTAGCCTTAGCAATATCATCTGCTGTCCATTTATTACCATAAATAGCATAGAATTTTCTTAATTTATCTACTATTTCTTTTTGAGAACTCTTCCAGTAGTAATCACCTTTTTTACCATCTGGATATAGACTTCTTAATCTAGTAGCTAATTCATCTAATTCTTTACTTTTTGGTAATATAGTCATAGAATCCATAATAACATTATTTAAAATTTCTATAGCTAATGATGATACTGATAACCCTTCATATTTACCATATTTTGATAGTAAACTTCTAGTTGTTAGTTTATTAATTGCACCATCAATATTTAAAGGACCACAAGAATAAGCAAGAAGTAATAAAGTTTCTTGTATTGACAAACCATTCTTTAGACAAGCATCTTCTGTAATACTAACTTTCTTCATATTGTTTTATAAATCTGTTGTCTATATTTTCAGTAACATTTTTCAGATACTCTTCATCTTTAGTTCCTCTATAATAAAAGATATATTGTACAGGATTAGTAGACCTTAATACTCTTCCTAATTTTTGAATAAACTGTCTTTCTTTTCCATCTAATTGTACTATTATTCCAATTTCAATATTAGAAAGATTTTGTCCTTCTTGTAACATTCCTATAGCAAATAGTTTATTATTAGTACCACTATTAAAATTATCTATTAGTTTTTGATTCTCTGTTTTACTATTTTTAGAGTTTATTACATAGTTGGCTCCTAATAACTGTGCTTGTTCTATAGATGTACAGAAGCAAATTAGTCTTTTATCTTTAAGTCTATTTAATAAAGATTTAACTTCTTTAGTTTTAAGTTCTCCTAAATATCTTTTTCTTATAGTTCCTAATTGTAACCATTTATTTTTTACAACTTCTCTTCCACATGCAAAATATCTATTTTTCCAATATTCTATTTTATCAGTTAAATAGTTATATTTCTGTAATGCAGTACAAGAAATATGAAGTTCTACATTAGGGTATCTTGTTTTTGCAAATAAGTATTTAAATCTATCTTTATATTCACATTTAAATATTTTTCTCAATGTTGTTTTACCCCAAGTTTCTACTATTTCTTCTGTAGGAGATATACCATTTAATGTTAAAGGTATTAAATAAATAATTGGTTGAGGAATATAATTATTATCTATAGCTTTTTGTATTTCTATATTAAAATGATAAAAATTACCAAATATTCTAGATAAAGTATCTATAATATCTGTATTTAATGTTGCTGATAATGCTAATATTTTATTTGTTTTTAATGTTTCTAATATTGCTATTCTTTTTTCTGAGTTTAAATGATGTGCTTCATCAAAAACTATTAAATCCCAATTAGTATTCTTATATTTTTTAAGAGAAGCATAACATTCTATAATTATATTATTAAAGGGAACATTTAAATTTTTAAATTCATTTTCCCAATTCTTTTTATGGGCACTTTCCGCTACAAAGATAATAGTTTTAGTTGGTTTTAAGGTATCTATTGCTTTTACTGTAGTATATCCTTTACCAACTCCAGTTGCCCATGTTAATATAACTCTATTTAATTCTTTTAATTTTAAGATAGCAGTATTTTGAATTGTTTCTTTTTCCATCAATCTTCTAACACAGTATAATTATAACTTTTAGCCCCTCTAGCACTAGCATATGAAGAAATATGCCATTCTAGTCTTTCTTCTGGGGTTAAGTTTTTCCATTTTTTTCCTTGTGTTTTCTCATTATAACCTTCTGGAATTGTAGTGGAGATAAAATAATTATATGCCATTCTAGTCATATTAATATGTATAGAAGCATCTTCCCAAACATAATCTTTTACTTTTTGTACTCCCTTTTTTACTACTTTATCTCTTTCTTTTTTTGTTAATTTGATAGGTGTAAGATCTTTTTTAGTTAGGACAAAAGGTATTTCTTTTGTCCCAACTAAATGTCTAGTACCACCATTAATTATTAAATTAACAGATATTTTAGTATCATTATTCATTACTTCTTAGTTTATCTTTGATTTTTGTAATTACCTCTTCGATATTATCACAATCAATAGTTGCTAGTATAATATCATTCTCTATGAGTGTAGCAGACCAAAACTTATTAAAGTTTTTATTATGTCTTTTTTCTATACAACTCTTAACAGCTCCTTCTATTGCTGATATATGATAACTAGGTTGTGTAGATCCAAGTAGATTTTGTAGTTTTGAGATACATTCTTTAAGAGTTTTTAAATCTTTAGCATCTTCTTTTGAAAGATTATTATAGAATTCTTTTTTTTCTTCTGCCAATTCTTTTTGCAGATCAGATTGTACTCTTTGAGCCAATGCTGAAATTTGTTTACTTGTTAATTTCATTTTTTTTTATTACTAAATATAAATGTTTTGTATTTGTAAAATAACAATGTTTTTCCTTATAAATATCAAATAAAAAAGCACACACTTTAGATGTATTACCAGATTCAGTAAGTTGAGATAACCAATAACATTTATCCCAAGAAGCATTATATACTAATACCATATTATCATCATTTCTTATAGCATTAGTATAATCTGGATTTTTCCAATCTATTCTTTTTGTTGTATAATTAGTGCCTTTATATACCCATGTTCTCATAATTATTTTATTTCTGAGATTGCAATAATATCTTTAATATCCCAATATTCACTATTTGCTTCTATCTTTGCTTCTTCTTTAGTATTGGCTTCTACCCATACTTTTGAAACATCTTCTTCATCCCATTTTGGGATATATACTACTTTCCATTTTTTCATATTTATTTACATATAAGATTTATATAATTATAAAAATTTTCTTTAAATAATGGTATATCTTTTATAAAAGAAGTTGCTAATACCATAAATCTAGGGTGATTAAACCCTATAATTATATTACCATCTTCATTTACTGCAAAATCATCACCATTCCAGCCTCCCCCTTTATAACCTATTGTATTACAGAAATTAGATATTGATGGTTCTATAAATCCAAATTTATGAGATATAGCATTAGAAATAAAAGAGTTTGTTTCTATTTTGTATTTTGTGTCTATATCATTTAAAGGTAATTTGTTTTGATCACAAACTGCTTTTATTTCTAATAATTCTTTTATTGTTGGTTGAAATTTATGAATAGAAAGAACTAATTGTTGCTTTTTTTGTATTTTAGCAAGTCTTTCTTTTTCTTCTTCTTCTGCTTTGGCTTTTCCAAAAGCGTTTATTTTATCTATTATATCCATAATTAATTTTGAGTGTAGTTTTCCAACATTTCACTATCTATTTCACCATTATCAATTTGTTTTGCTTCTGCATTTAAGAAGTTATAACATTTTAACTTCCATGCTTCTGATATAGGGTCATTTGCTTTTCTAATAACAATACCTTCTCTTGGTACTTTGTTATTACATAAAGATTCATTCTTTTCCATTAGAAATGTCTTTTCATTTTTTAATAATTCAAGGACATTTTCATGCCAGTGTTTAGTAATCTGTAAATTAGGATATAAATCTTTTAGTGTTCCATCATATAAAAGAGGAAACTTCATAATACAATCTCCTAATTTTTCTCTAAGCAATAATCCAAAATTAATTACATCTGCAATATCTAAATCTGTGCCTTTATATGTTATTCTATATACCATTAATTTTGATTTTTCTTCATCTTTAGAGTTACAGCCATAATCATAGTTTTTCTGTATTGCTGTACCATTAGGAGTAAAACCTACAATCTCTACATATATTTCATAATCTTTTTTAATAAGACCATCAAGTTTCTTTGCCCAATATCCCCAGATATCATCAGAATAATAACCACCTATTTTTTGTTTTTTATTAATATATTCATTTTTAATAACAGTTCTTGAAGAATATACTAGATTATATTTTTGGTCATATTCATTTGTATGTTTCACATATTTTCTCCAAAACCTTTTATACCAAGGAGTTGGTATATTAGTAAGAATATTAGCAAAACATGCTGATGTTCCATGAATCTTAGTACTTATATAAACTCTATCATTAGGATTTATTTCATTTATATATTTCTGTAATGTTTTTGTATCATAATGAAATTTAAAAGTACCATCTATAAGTAATTTAAACTTATTAAGAATCTTTTGTTTTTTATTTGATTTGGATATATTTTTATTATTATTAGGAATATAGACTTGTATAAATTTTTTATCATTAATTTCATCAAAGTCTTTTCCTACATTATTTTCAAGAAAACTAATTACTTCTTTTTCTGTAATATTAAGAAAAGTAGCAATACTTTTAGAATTAAGTAGTAATCCATATGAAGGTGTACCACCTAATTTAATAATTCTAATTCTTCCATACTTATTAATATATCCCTTTTTAGTGTTATCTTTATTTAAAGTAGAATCATCATATAAAGAGTTAAGATAAAGAAATTCAGTACATAGCATTGTTTCATTTGCACAATAAACCGCAACATCACCAGTTTTGAACTCATCCTTTCCTATCACAATGGAAAGACCATTCACCATTGTCTTAACAATTCTATCCTTACCTTCAATAGTAAAAATTTCTCCTATTCTCACACAAGTTGCACAATATTCATCCTTGAACCCCTTGCTTTTGCTTATTTTGATATTAGTCATTTTTTACAATTTGTATGATTTTTTGTAATCTTATTTTTGTGTATCTTTAGTTATATCTTTTACTTTACATTTATTTACTTTCATTTATAATTTTTCTAATGAATAACTATTTTTCTAACTAACTCATAAATAACTCCTAGAATTAAAAAGAGTAAAAATAAAGGCCAAATAAATGTACATGTAACTACCATATAGTAATTTGTATGAACACTTGAATTGATATAATCATACATTAAAAATAAAGTAGGTATATCTGGTTTATCAATGAATTTGCGATCAACCTTTTCCCATACAATTGCTATAATTATACCTATTATAAAATATGATAAAATAATAATTAATACAAATAACCAAGTTGCCATAAAATTTATAATTTTAATTATTACACCCTAAACCAATTTGCTAAATCAGTATACCTCAGCACTCTTACTATATTCTGCGATTCATGTACTGCAGAAAATCTAGCAAAATAGTTATATCTTCATAACTATTGAAAACATACCAAATAGAAATAGATAATTAGATGTCATTGTTTCAAATTTCACCCAATCTCCAATCAAATTCATTTACTTTCATCTGTTATTAAATCTATTATCTTCTGTATTTCCTGTTCTACATAGCACCAATCTTGCAGTGTGCCAACCATTAACCCACCTTGCCTTATTTTCAT
>ERZ808259.50-NODE-50-length-94761-cov-4.691709_pt1 | contig 94761 bp, 95 predicted proteins | sample MGYA00521279_ERZ808259 | MGnify/ENA primary metagenome ERZ808259 (study PRJEB31516, sample SAMN03275586) | gut metagenome | biome: mammalia-associated habitat; material: feces | host: Papio cynocephalus | place: Kenya | collected 2012-07-27 ...
CCCGCGACATACATACCATTAAAAAAACCGCCCTGTCGGACGGTTTTTTTAATGGTGGGTGATGAGGGATTCGAACCCGCGGCCCGCTGATTAAGAGTCAGCTGCTCTACCAACTGAGCTAATCACCCGCAGAGCAATGATGTTTATAGCCCCTTTGAAAAGGGTTTGCAATAAAATTTTGATTGCGGCCGAACTTTTTTCGGCTCGTCCGCCCTTTCCTTTTCAAACAAACAATGCTATCTTCACAAAAAATCCGGAGATTGTCATGACTTTTTCCCGCCTGTCCGCTTTAATCCGTCTGTGCCGTCCGCGCCATTGGATCAAAAACGCGCTGATTTTCGCGCCGCTGGTGTTCAGCGGGCGGTTGTCGGACGCGGCCGGTTTCACGGCGGCGTTTTACGGGTGGGCGGCGTTCGGGTTGTATGCGTCCGCCGTCTATGTCTTTAACGATTTGCGCGATGTCGAAAGTGACCGCCGTCACGAAATCAAGAAAAACCGCCCCTTGGCCAGCGGCGCGGTTTCCGTTGCGTCGGCGCGCGTTCTGGCCGTTTTGCTGTTTTGCGCGGGAACGCTTGTCAACCTTTGCGTCGCGCCGGACAAAATCGCGGCGACGTTGCCGGTTCTGTACGTTTTGCTGAACATCCTTTATTCCGCCGGCGTTAAAAAAGTGCCGCTGGCGGACGTGGCCATTCTGGTTTCCGGTTTTCTGATCCGCGTGTTTTACGGCGGTTTTCTGGTTCACGCCGCGGTTTCCGTATGGCTGTATCTGACCGTGACGGCCATGGCGGCCTGTCTGGGGTTGGGAAAGCGGCGCAACGAATTGCTGAAACGGATCAAGAGCGGCGATGAAATCGACGGCGTTTTGCAATTCTATACGCCCGCGTTTCTGGACAAGAATATGTATATGTGCCTGACGCTGGCGATCGCGTTTTACGCGTTGTGGGCGATTGCGCCGATTCCGGCCATGCCCGACCCCGCGAACGCCCGCGTTTGGAGCGTCCCCGCGGTGCTGCTGATCTGTATGCGCTACAGCCTGCTGATCGAACGGGAAAGTTACGCCGACCCCGTGGACGTTCTGTTTTCCGACCGCGCGTTGCAGGGATTGGTCGCGTTTTACGGTTTGTTTATGCTGTTGATTATGTACGGATAAAAAAAATGCTGGTGGTTTTGGATTACGGCGGCGGAAATTTGAAAAGCGTCGTCAATATGTTAGATGCCTTCGCCGTTCCCTACAAACTGACGGATCGGGCGCGCGACGTTGAAAACGCCGGTCGGCTGATCTTTCCGGGGCAAGGGCATTTCGGGCAGGTCATGCAGGCGTTGACCGCCAAGGGGTTGGCCGAACCTTTGCGCGCCGTCATTCGCAAAGGCGTCCCGTTTTTGGGAATTTGCGTCGGGCTGCAGGTGTTGTTCGATTCGTCCGAGGAAGCCCCCGGCGTCAAAGGATTGGGGTTGCTGAAAGGCAAAAACGTCCGCTTCACGCAAGGAAAAGTGCCGCAAATCGGGTGGAACAGGATCAAAACGACCGCCGCTAATTTTTTCCTGCGCGACGATTTTTATTACTTTGTCAATTCCTATCACGCCGTTTGCGACGACCCGTCCGTCGTTTCCGCGACGGCGGACTATCACATCCCGTTCACCGCGGCCGTGCAAACCAGCAATATCACGGCAACGCAGTTCCACCCCGAAAAAAGCGGGCAAACCGGTTACGACACCATTCAACGATGGATCAAAGGGTAGCTTTCCATGCTGACGAAACGCATCATTCCCTGTTTGGATGTCAAAGACGGGCAAACCGTCAAGGGCGTCAACTTTGAAAACCTGAAATACGCGGGCGATCCCGTCGATCTGGCGCGCAAATATTCGCAAGAGGGGGCAGACGAGCTGGTCTTTCTGGACATCACCGCGACGAACGACGGCCGGAAAACGACGTTGGACATGGTGGAACGCGTCGCGCGCCAAGTGTTCATCCCGTTCACGGTCGGCGGCGGCATCCGTTCCATCGACGACATCCGCGCGCTGCTGCTGGCGGGGGCGGACAAGGTGTCGCTGAACACGGCGGCGGTGGCGAATCCCGCTCTGGTCGCCGAAGCGGCCGGAAAATTCGGGTCGCAGTGCGTCGTCGTCGCCGTTGACGCCAAACGTTTCGACGGCGAATTTTACGTTGTCGTCAACGCGGGACGGAAAAAGACGGAAAAGAAAGTCCTTGATTGGGTCAAAGAGGTCGAATCGCTGGGCGCGGGCGAGATTTTGCTGACATCCATGGACGCCGACGGCACGCAAAAGGGGTTCGATCTGGAATTGACCGCGCTGGTGTCGAAAAACACGAACCTGCCTGTCATCGCGTCGGGCGGCGCGGGACCCGATCCAGACCATTTCGAGGACGTTTTCACCAAAGGCGCGGCGGATGCGGCTTTGGCCGCGTCGATTTTCCATTTCGGCACTTTGCCCGTCCCCGAATTGAAACGGGCGTTGATCCGCAAAGGCATTGATGTCAGAAGGGTGTAAAATGGACTTTTTCTCCCTGCCGCAAATATTGGGGTACGTCGCCTACACGGTTTCCATGACGGCCGCCATGCAGAAAAACGACAAACGGCTGTTTTTGCTGTTCGCCGTATCAAATCTGCTGTTCAGCGTCCACCATTTCATGTTGGGCAACATCAGCGCGGCGTTGTCCAAAATCGTCGTCGGCACGCGTATGTACGTCAACATTTATTTCAAAGGCGCGATGGTCGCTTTTCCGTTCGCGGCGATTGCGATCGTTTCCGGTTATTACGGGTATAAAAACTTTTACAGCCTGCTGCCCGTCGCGGCGGTGTTGCTGGCGACGTTCGTTTCGGCGTATTCCGGCGGCGTGAAGCTGCGCGCGTGTTTCATCTGCTGCTGTTCGCTGTGGCTGGTTCACGACATCGCCGGCCGTTCCGTCGGCGGATGCGTCGAGGATGTCACCAGCCTGATCATCTATTCTTTCGTCCTGCGCCGGATGATCAGGGATGAACGGGAAAAAACGAAAGCCGCCGACGCACAGCCCCAGCAAAGCGACGCCGCGTGATTGAAAAATCCTTTGTTTTCCCTTTGACCGCATCAAAAATCAGTGTTATTTTTTAATCGGTTGTCAGTTCCTTTGAGGTTTTTATGACTCTGCTTGTTATTCTGGTCGTTTTAACGGTCGGATTGTCGTTTTTATGTTCCATGCTGGAAGCGTCCCTGTTGTCCATCACCCCCAGTTTCATCGCTCAGCTGGAGGAAAGCAAACCGACGCTTTATAAAAAAATTTCCTATTTGAAAGCGCACGTTGACCGTCCTTTGGCGGCGATTTTGATGTTGAACACGATCGCCAACACCGCCGGCGCCGCATGCATCGGCGCGCAGGTCGCCGCCGTGTTCGGCCAGCAATACGTCGGGTGGGCGTCCGCGATTATGACCGTGCTGATTTTGACGTGCAGCGAAATCATCCCCAAAACCATCGGCGCGACGTGTTGGAACAAACTGGTCGGTTTTTTGTGTTTCATGCTGGGCATCATGCTGTTCGTACTGAAACCGTTTTTGAAATTTTTTGAACTGCTGACCGCTCTGATCACGCCCAAAAACGGCGTTAAAACCGATATTCGCGAGGAAATCAAGGCGTTGACGAAAATGGGACGCACGGAAAATTTCCTGGACGACGACGAATACAACATGATTTGCAACACGCTGAATCTGGAGGATATCAAGGTCAAAGACCTGCTGACCCCCCGCAACGTGTGCGTCACCGTCCTGTCGGGCATCAGCGTGCAGGAATTTGTCACAACCGCAACGCAACATTCGTTTTCACGCTATCCCGTTATGAAAAACGAAGACGAGGAAGTCTTTATCGGTTATGTGCATAAATCGGATATGTTGGGCAAAGACCCCACTTTGCCGATCAACAGCTGTATCCGCCCGATTTTGGAAATTGCGTCGTCGTCCAGCGTCGATTATGTTTTTACGGAAATGTTGCGCACCCACAACCACATCGGCGTCGTGTATGACGAATTGGGAACGTGGCTGGGCATCGTCACGATGGAAGACGTGCTGGAAACCATTTTGGGTCAGGAAATTCTGGACGAAACGGACAAGGTGATTGATATGCGCACCTACGCCAAATTGATCTGGTCGAACAAAAAGGCGGAAAAAAAGCCCTATAAAATCAACCAGACCGCACCGCAGCAACCTACGGATAGCTGATCAGGCAATATTGTTTTTTCGCGTTCAAACGGCCGCAGGTGTCACGCACATCGGCGGCCTTTCCTTTGATATACAGACGGATGTACTTTCCCTTTTCAGGCAGGGTCACTTGCGTTTCGACCGTTTTGAAACGTGCCAGTTCGGGATACGTCCGTTTCAATTCGCGCCACCCCTTTTCCAGCGTTTCCTGCGTGTAATAGGACGCCAGATGCGCGTACAGCGGCGGTTCCCTTTTCACGTTCGTCACCATTTTGACCGGCTGGGCGGCGGGGGCTTTTTTGGAAACGGCCGGTGCCAGCAAATCGTCGTCCGTCGGCGGTTCGTGTTCGGTTTCCACCTTTAAATGCGCCAACCGGTCAGCCGCCTGTTTATTGCCCTGTTCAGCCGCGCGTTCCAACCAGATGACGCCTTCCTCTTCGTTGCGGGGAACCCCCTCGCCGCGCAGGTACATGACGCCCAGATTGTATTGCGCCGTGTCCAATCCGCCCTTCGCCGCCGAATAATACCAGAAAGCCGCCTGCGTCAGATCCTGCGGCACGCCTTTGCCCCAACGGTACATATGGGCGATGTTGCGCTGCGCCGACAGGTCGCCGTCCTCGGCCGATTGACGCCATTGATCGAAAGCGGCGCCGTAATCCCCCTGAACGAACGCTTTGCGCCCGTCTTCAAACGACGCAAAAGCCGGTGTGCAAAACATCAGCGCAAGTAAAAAAGCGGATTTCATACTATTTCCCCTTGGCCTTGGCGGGCGCGGATTTTTCGGCCGGCGGCAAAGCGGGCTTTTCCGACGCCTGTTCAATCAAAACATCGTCGATAATGTCCAACGACAGATCCTGTTGATTCAGGATTTCCTCGTGTTCCAAAGCCGGTTCTTCAATTTCCGGCGCAGGCAAAGGCAAGGCGGCAGGAACAACGGCGGACGGAACGGGAACGGCGGCTGTTTTTTTCTGCTTCGTTTTCACCTGAACCGTTTTCTTTTTAACCGGAACGGCGCGTTTTTTACGGCGGGCGCGTTTCCAGTTGGCGATGTTGCGTTTATGCTCGTCGAACGTTTTGGAAAAGACGTGGCCGCCCGTCCCGTCGGCGACAAAGTAGATTTCGTTCGTTTTTTTCGGCTGCAGAACGGCTTGGATCGAATCGCGGCCGGGGTTGCAGATCGGCGCGGGAGGCAGGCCTTTGTTCATATAGGTGTTGAACGGGTGCGGCGTGCGCAAATCCTTGTGCGTCAGGCGGCGGTGCAGTTCCATCGTGCCGTCCGTCACCGCATAAATCACGGTCGGATCGGTTTGCAGACGCATCCCTTTGCGCAAGCGGTTGACAAACACGCCGGCAATGCGCGGCCGTTCGGCGGGCAGAGCCGTTTCCTTTTCGACGATGGACGCCAGAACCAACGCCTCTTCTTTCGTTGTGTAGGGCAGGTCGGGATGACGGGACGGCCACAATTCATCAATCGTCCGGCGCATTCCCGATGTCATGCGGTCAAGGATGACCATGCGCGGCGAACCATAGCTGAACACATACGTTTCCGGCAGCAGATAGCCGTTCGGGGGCGGCGGCGGCAATTCGCCGGCCAACCCCGCCGTTTGCATCAAAATGTCGAAAATCTGCCGGCTGGTTTTGCCTTCCGGTATGGTGACGCGGCGGACGACCGTCTGGCCGGACACCAGAATGTCCAGAATTTCCTTGGCGCTGGCGCGGGCGGGAATGCGGTATTCCCCCGCTTTCACCTGTGTGGCTTTTCCCGACAGGCGGGCGGCAACCTTGAAAACGGCGACGCTGTTTAACAGCCCGTCCTTTTTCAGGCGCAAGGCCACCTTGTTCAGGGGTTCGCCTTTTTCAACCAGAACAACCGTCGATTCGGAAACGTCGTTTTGTTCGTACAGCAACGAATAAAAGCTGAACACGCTGCCGCCGCACAAACACAGGGCGATCAGCACGAACAACCGCAGAAACAACCGTCCGCCGGCAGCCATTCAATATCCTAAACCGCTTTGAAAATGACGGAAGCGTTCGTTCCGCCGAAACCAAACGAGTTTGACATCACGGCTTTCAGCTTGCGTTCCTGCGCTTTCAAAGCGACCAGATTCATGTCTTCCGCGCCTTCGATCGGGTCTTCCAGATTCAGGGTCGGGGGCATGATGCCGTCCTGCAACGCTTTCAAGCAGAAAATCGCTTCGACCGCACCGGCCGCGCCCAACAGGTGGCCGATGCTGGATTTCGTGGACGACATGGCGACCTTTGTCGCGTAATCGCCGAAAATGGCCTTGACCGCGTTGACTTCCAGAATGTCGCCCGCGGGGGTGGACGTTCCGTGCGCGTTGATGTAGCCGATGTCTTCCGGCGTCATGCCGCCGTTTTTCAACGCCATGCGCATCGCGTGTTTCGATCCGCGGCTGTCCGCGGCCGGCGCGGTGACGTGATAGCCGTCGCCCGACAGGCCGTAGCCCGCGACTTCGCCGTAAATTTTCGCGCCGCGCTTTTTGGCGTGTTCGTATTCTTCCAGAACGACGACGCCGGCGCCTTCGCCCATGACGAAGCCGTCATGCCCCTTGTCCCAAGGACGGGAAGCCTTTTCGGGCGTGTCGTTGTAATGCGTGGACAGCGCCTTCGCCTGCGCGAATCCGGCCATCGCCAGCGGATGAACCGCCGCTTCCGCGCCGCCGGCCAGCATAACGTCGGCGTCGCCCCACATGATCAAACGGGCGGCGTCGCCGATCGCGTGCGTCCCCGTGGCGCAAGCCGTCACGCAGGAATGGTTGGGACCGTACAGACCGTATTTAATGGACAGCTGTCCGGAAATCAGGTTGATCAGGCAGGAAGGGATGAAGAACGGGCTGATGCGGCGGGGGCCGTGTTCTTTCAATGTCACGGCGCTGTCGGAAATCGCGCTCAAACCGCCGATGCCGGCGCCGATCATAACGCCGGTGCGGAAACGGTCTTCGTCCGTTTCGGGTTTCCAACCGGAATCCTCCATCGCGTCCGTTCCGGCGCAAACGCCGTACAGAATGAACGGATCGACGCGGCGTTGATCCTTCGGCGCCATAACGGTGTCGGGGTCGAATTGCCCCTCTTCCTTGCCGAACGGAATCTGTCCCGCGATTTTAGCGGGGGATTCGGAAACGTCGTACTTCGTCACGGCGGTAATCGCTGATTTCCCGTAAATCAACCCTTGCCAGTTCGTATCCACGCCGCGCCCCATAGGCGACAGCATTCCCATTCCCGTAACAACGACTCTTCTCATGTACATCCCCTGAAAGATTGGTGGTAAAAAACTTAATTTAAAGCAAGACGTGCCGATTCCCCGAATCAATCGGAAAGAAATCGGCACGCGTATTCGGGCTTGTTAAGCGGCGTTCTTGCTGATGTAGTCGATAGCGTCCTGAACGGTCAGGATTTTTTCAGCGGCGTCGTCAGGAATTTCCACGGAAAATTCTTCTTCAAACGCCATGACCAATTCGACGGTATCCAAGCTGTCTGCGTTCAAGTCGTCAATGAAGCTGGAAGAATCGGTCACTTTGGCAGGATCGACGCCCAGATGTTCAACGACAATTTTCTTTACGCGTTCGGCAATATCATTCATTTTACATTCCTCTTGTTTAGACACGGTGTCCCTGTCCAAAAGGCAAGAACACTTACGAAAGCAACATTCTTTAGCACACTTTTTTCGCCTTTACCAGCCAAAAAATGCGGCCAAGATCAAAACATCCCTTTCCGCGGCGCGGAAAAAAGGATTAAATCATCGCCATTCCGCCGTTGACGTGAATCGTCTGTCCGGTGATGTAAGACGCTTCGTCGCTGGCCAGAAAAACAACGGCGTTCGCCACGTCGTCGGGCAAACCCAGACGCCCCATCGGGATGCGGCGCGCCAGTTTTTCCTTTTCCTCTTCGGGCAGGACGTCGGTCATCGCGGTTTTGATGAAACCGGGGGCGACGCAGTTCGCCGTAATCCCGCGGGAAGCCACTTCCGCCGCCAGACATTTCGTCATGCCGATCAATCCGGCTTTGGACGCGGAATAGTTCGCCTGTCCGGGGTTGCCCGTCACGCCGACAACCGAAGCCATCGAAACGATGCGCCCGTAACGGCGTTTCATCATGCCGCGAATCGCGGCGCGCGCCAGACGGAATCCGGCGGTCAGGTTGACGTTCAAAACCAAATTCCAGTCTTCGTCCTTCATGCGCAGGAACAGGCCGTCTTTGGTCAATCCGGCGTTGTTGACCAGAATGTCGATGGCGCCGGCCGCTTTTTCAGCCTTGGACACCAGCGATTCGATGTCGGCGGGATCGCCCAGATTGCAGGCGAAAGCGAAAACCCTTTCTTTCAATTCGGCGGCGAAAGCGTCCAAAGCTTCCTGCCGCATATCCGTGATGATGACGGTCGCCCCCGCGTCATGCAGTTTTTTCGTGATGACGCGGCCGATGCCGCCCGTGGCGCCCGTGATCAGAGCGCATTTTCCCGTAAAGTCCATTTCTTTTCCCTTTTCAAAAGTTGGATGTGGATCACATTAAAGCGTTTTCAAAAAATCTTCAATATCCTGCGGCGTGTTCAACGCGATTCCCTTCAAATCGGGGGAAATGCGTTTCGCCATGCCCGTCAGAACCTTGCCCGAACCGGCTTCGACGATCGTGTCAACGCCGTTTTCGACCGCGAACAGCATACTTTCGCGCCAACGCACGGAACCCGTCACCTGTTCGACCAGCAGTTTGCGGATCTCCGCCGGATCGGTCACGGGACGCGCGGTCACGTTCGCAATGACGGGGAAGCGCGGCGTTTTGATTTCCGCATCCGCCAAAGCCTGCGCCATCACGTCGGCGGCGGGCTGCATCATCGGGCTGTGGAACGGCGCGCTGACGGCCAGCTTGACGGCGCGTTTGACGCCTTTGTCCGCCGCGATTTTAACGGCGCGGTCGATCGCCGCCGTCGTGCCGCTGATGACGACCTGTCCGGGGGCATTGTCGTTCGCCGCGACGCAAACGTCGCCCTGCGCCGCTTCGGCCGCGATTTCCTTGGCCTGTTCGACGGTCACGCCGATCAAAGCGGCCATGCCGCCCTGTCCGACCGGAACAGCCTGCTGCATGGCGCGGCCACGGATGCGCAACAAACGCGCCGCCGTCGTGATGTCGAAAGCCCCCGCCGCGCACAACGCGGAATATTCGCCCAGCGAATGCCCCGCCGCATATTTGAACGTTTCCGCCAGCGAAATCTTGCCTTCCTGCTGCAAAATGCGCACGACGGCCATGCTGACCGCCATCAGCGCGGGCTGGGCGTTTTCGGTCAGCAACAGATCGTCGGCCGGCCCTTCAAACATTTTCTTGCTGAGGTTTTCATTCAAAGCGTCGTCAACTTCCAAAAAAACCTCTTTGGCGACGGTGAACGCGTCCGCCAAATCCTTTCCCATGCCGACGGCCTGCGACCCCTGCCCCGGAAAAACGATAGCCTGAACCATAAAGCTTAACTCCTTTGCGGAAAATAAAATCAATCGACCGATACATAAAAACGGAAAACGCCCCTTTGTCAAGCGTTGTTGAAAAAACGGCGGAATCCGGCCGATTCGCAATCATATTTTCAAAAAGGAAAAAGTTATGCTTGCACTCGGGGCGAAAATGCCCATAAATAGAGGACGGAAACCGGCGGCGGACGTTTTGGCCGCCAATCCGGTCAGGTTCGGAAGAAAGCAGCCGCAACGGTTTTAAGGCGGGTCGCCGTCCGGTTTCCTTATAAGATTAAAGCAATTCCCCCTTTCAACGCCGCCGGAAACCATGACTGACAACACAGAATACCGCGTTCTTGCCCGCAAATACCGCCCGACGACTTTTGCAGATCTGGTCGGTCAGGAAGCGTTGGTCAGAACCCTGAAAAACGCCATTGAAACCAACCGCGTGGCGCAAGCGTACATCCTGACGGGCATCCGCGGCGTGGGCAAAACGACATCCGCGCGCATCATCGCCCGCGCCCTGAACTGCGTCGGCCCAGACGGCAAGGGCGGCATGACCGCCGAACCGTGCGGCGTGTGCGAACATTGCCGCGCCATTGCCGAAGACCGCCACGTTGACGTGGTCGAAATCGACGCCGCCAGCAACACCGGCGTCGCAAACGTGCGCGAAATCATCGAAACGACGCGGTACAACCCGACATCCGCGCGATTTAAAATCTATATCATCGACGAAGTTCACATGCTGTCCACCGCGGCGTTCAACGCTTTGCTGAAAACGCTGGAGGAACCGCCCGAACGCGTCAAGTTCATCTTTGCCACGACCGAGATCCGCAAAGTGCCGACAACCGTTTTGTCGCGGTGCCAGCGGTTCGATCTGCGCCGCGTCGAACCCGACGTTCTGACCGCGCATTTCAAAAACATCGTCGCCAAGGAAAACGTCGCCGCCGAAGACGAGGCGTTGAAGCTGATCGCCCGCGCCGCCGACGGTTCCGTGCGCGACGGGCTTTCCCTGTTGGATCAGGCGATCGCCCACGGCGGCGGAAACGTCACCGCGGAATTTGTCAGGGCGATGATCGGGCTGGCCGACCGCGCTGCCGTCGTCGATTTGTACGAACAGGTGATGAAAGGCGAAATCAGGGATGCGCTGGATTCGTTTGAACGCCAATACGCGTCTGGCGCCGACCCCGTCATCGTTTTGCAGGATATGCTGGAGCTGACGCATTGGCTGACGCGCGTCAAAATCGCGCCGGAGCTGGCCGACGACGGCACTATGGCCGCGACCGAACGGGAACGGTGCGCCGCCATGGCGGAAAAGCTGCCGATGTCCGTTTTGACCCGCACATGGCAGATGTTGTTGAAAGGCGTTGACGAAACGCTGAAAGCCCCGTCGGAAAAACAGGCCGCCGAAATGGTTTTGATCCGTCTGGCCTATGCGGCGGATATGCCCGCGCCCGCCGATTTGATCAAAGACATCCGGTCGGGACACGCCGCGCCGTCGATTCCCGCGCCGTCCGCGCCCGTTTCCTCCCCCTCCGCCCAAAGCGGGTGGAGCGGCATCCGCGTTTCGGGCAACACGGCGCCCGTCCTGCAGCCGTCGGCGCAGCCGCAGGAAACGGTTATGTTCAATTCCTTGGCCGACATCGCCGCCTACGCCTACAAGCAAAACGAGATGATGTTCGCCTATAACGTGGAAAACTTCGTCAGTCTGGTGTCGTTCGAACAAGGCAAGATCGAATTTTTCCCCATGGAACGCGCGCCGCACAATCTGGCTGGCGAAATGGTCGAAAAATTGCGCCTGTGGACGGGGAAACAATGGATCGTTTCCGTCGTCGGACATCAGGGCGGGCAGACTTTGATCCAGCAGGCGCGCGCCAATTCCGAAAATTTAAAGAAAACCATGTCGCAGCATCCGTTGGTGACGGCCGTGTTAAAGGCGTTTCCAGGGGCGAAGATCGACACGATCCGCCTGAAAAAGGATGAACAAAACGACGACGACGATTACGGGTACGGTTTCGACGGCTTTGCCGCCGCGCCGGCCGGCGAAGGGGACGACGAATGACCGATTTCAATATGATTATGAAAAAAGCGCAGGAAATGCAGGCAAAATTGATGGCCGAGCAGGAAAAAATGGCGCAAAAGGAAATCACCGGAACGGCGGGCGGCGGCATGGTGTCCGTCGTCGTCAGCGGCAAAAACGAAGTCAAGCGCGTCACGATCGACCCGTCTTTGGTCGATCCGGCCGATGTCACCGTGTTGGAGGATCTGTTGGTCGCCGCGACGAACGACGCCCTGCGCAAGGTCGAATCGGAAATGAGCAGCGGGCTGAGCGGCATCCTGCCCCCCGGCATGAAGCTGCCTTTTTAAACGGAACCGGCCGTGCGGGAAACGGAAATCGAAATTCTGATCCGGTTGTTTTCGCGTCTGCCCGGATTCGGGCGTCGTTCGGCGCGTCGCGTCGTCCTTCATCTGATCAAAAAAAAGGAATCGCAGATGATTCCCTTGGCCGCCGCGATGCAAGACGTGATCGACCATGTGCAAACCTGCCCCGTTTGCGGCAATCCGGACACGCAAACGCCGTGCGCGATCTGCCGCGATGAAAAACGCGACGCGGGCGTGATCTGCGTCGTTCAGGACGTGGCGGATTTATGGGCGATCGAACGCAGCGGCGCGTTCCGCGGCCGCTATCACGTTCTGGGCGGGCTGCTGTCCGCGATCGAAGGGACGGGCCCCGACGAACTGCGGCTGCCCGCTTTGGAAAAACGAATCCGCGAAACGGGCGTTTCCGAGCTGATTCTGGCTTTGCCCGCCACCGTTGACGGCCAGACGACGGGGCATTACATCGCCGAACGGTTCAGGGATATGAACCTGAAAATCTCTTCACTGGCGCAAGGCATCCCCGTCGGCGGCGAGCTGGATTATCTGGACGACGGCACGATTCAAACCGCGTTGCGTTCCAGACGGTAATCATTCCAGCGCGTTGACGAATTGGGCGAACAGATCGCCGCGTTCTTCAAAATTTTTGTAAATGCCGTAGCTGGGCGAAGCGGGGGAAAGCAAAACAATGTCCCCGAACGTCGCGCGCGCGGCCGCTTTTTGCACGGCGTCCCGCATATTGTTCGCGCGAATCGCTTCGCCGCCGGCGATTTCCACCGCGTCCGCCAACCTGTCCCCCGTTTGCGGCAGGGTGACGACAGCTTTCGCCGCGCCTTTAGCCGCGAATTTTGCCAATTCCGTATAATCCTGTTCGCGGTCGAAACCGCCGGCGATCAAAATGATTGAAGAATACCCGAACGATTTCAGCGCGGCGATCGCCGTTTCCGGCGTCGTCGAAATGCTGTCGTCCACATACGTCACGCCGTTTTTGATCGCAACCGTCTGCAAACGGTGGGGCAGCGGCTGAAACGTTTTCAGCGCGTCGGCGCAGGCGGCCAGATCGCCGCCGGCCTGTTCGACGACCGTCAAGGCCGCGCAGACGTTTTTCAGGTTGTGTTCGCCGCGCAAAGGAACGACGGAGGTTTCAAACAGCTTTTGTCCGCCTTTGTAGAAATAATCGCCCATGACGTGGATCGTGTTCAGCGCGTCGAAATACACGGCGTTTTCCGGATTTTTGACATACATCGCCGTCAGCGGATCCTGTTCGTTCAAAACGGCGACCTGTTCGGGATTGCGCTGCGCCAGAATGTTCAGTTTGTCGTGGTAATACTGTTCATGCGTTTTATGCCAGTCGATGTGTTCCGGATACAGGTTCAGCAGCACGGTGATGTCGAAACCGTATTGCAGATCCGCGCACATATAGCTGGACATTTCGACGACGACGACTTCGTAATTCGCCAGATCGTCCGCGTAAGTGATCGCGGGAACGCCGATATTGCCGCACAGCGCGACGCGGTTGCCCTGCGCGCGCAGCAAATGCGCGATCAGCGACGACGTGGTCGATTTGCCCTTTGTTCCCGTCACGCCGATCAGCAAAGGGCGTGTTTCGGGTTGCGACAGGGCGGATTCCATAAACAAATTCGTGCTGGACGTGAAAACGGCGCCGTATTGCCGCGCCATTCTGATTTCGTGACGGTACAGGCTGATCCCCGGCGATTTGACGATGACGCCGGAAAACGGAATGGTCACGGGATCTTCGACCACGTTGACGGTGCAGTTGCGTTTTTCCAGAAAAGCGGTCGTCGCGCGGCCGTCAGTTCCGTTTCCCCAGACCGTGACGGGTCTGTTTTTCAAACTTTCCAATAACATTGGCGTATTCCTCCGGTATCAGGTGATTATCCGACAAAGAAAATATTTTCTCAAACAAAAATTCCCGCTTTTTCCCGTAACGTTCCCGCACCCTGTCCGCCACGGCGCGCACGACGGCGTCATTTCGCCATTCGGGTTTGTCCGCCAGCATTAAAAACGCCAGCGCGGATTCTTCGATTTCGCCGACGCACTCGAACGGTTTGAACGCGCTCAGCCCCGTCAGCTGTTCGTATCCGGCGGTTTGCGCGGGATCGTTCAGCATATCCGTCCCGAATATCCGCACCAGCCGATCCTTTTCCATAAACGGCGCCAAAGCCAGAAACACGAACCGGCATTTGTCGCAATCCGCGCACCAACGATCCAGCCGTTTGCGTTCGTCCAGCTTGAACGCTTTATTGCAGCTGGTGAAAACGGCGTCGTATTTGCGCGTTTGCGAAAACAGCGACGCGATCGCCAGTTCCGACAGCGGCCGCAGCAGCGAAAAATAACGGAAAGACGGCAGGACGGCCTGCGTCAAACCGCGAAAAGCCCTTTCAAATTCCAGCGATTTGCTCCACTGGTGGTTGACGACGCGGCCGTCGTATTCGGTGTTGCCGACGTTGGCGGAACGTTCGTTCGACAAAACGGCGTCCGAAAAATCGTAAAGCACGGCCGCCGTCATCAAAATGAACGCGATGACGCCCGTCACGGGAACGTGGCCGTTCAGCGCGCCGTATTGCGCGGCGTTTTCGTTCAGCGCGATCAAATCGGGCGAAATGCGCCGCGTCACAAGGATTGACGGCAGGCCGGCGCGTTCAATCGTTTCCCTGATCGGGCGCGGCAGGCCGACCGAAAACAGGACGGGGGAGAATCCGGCGTTCTTCAACGTTTCGATCGACACGATCGAATCCTTGCCGCCGCCGACGGGAACGGCCGCGCGCTTTTGCAATTTCAACGGCGACGGGCGCGTTTCCGCCGTTTCCGAATACGGGAAAGAAATGTGCGGCTCGACCCGATTGCGGCACGAAAACTCGCCCAGCCCCGCGGTGTAAAACAGGTTGAAAAAGTCGGCCTCCGCCTTTGTCAAAACGGTGCAGTCCGTTTCGATTTTGTCGGGGATGTACGCCTTGTAATAACTGACCCCCGCCGCCAAATGCAGCAGACGCAGGCACGAATCCAACGCCTGCAATCGTTCGGGGTCGTCAATGTCCGGCGCATTGTTAAAAACGATCGTTTCCTCGAACGTCATCGCGCCGCCGTTGAACGCGTAGCACAAATGCGCCGTTTTACTTTCCAGATCGTAAAAGCAGCGGGTGAAATGAAACGACGCGACCTGATCGCGGGGCAAAAAAGGCATGGGCGTTTTCTCCTGAAAAAAGCGTGTCGAAATTAACAGGGTTCGCTGTTTCTTTCAATCTTTTTGCTTTATTAAAAGCGTCCGTTTGCCTATACTTTCCGTTGCGGATCACATTGCGGGAACGGTCGTATGAAAAAACAGGAACACTCTTCACTTTACAAAGCTTTGGGCATCGTCGGCGTTTTGCTGGCGGCGGTTTTGATCCCGTTTTTCCTCGCGCATCCCGCGCGGCATTACGCCGATCCGTTGGAACGCGCGCTGTCCCTGTATCAAAAGGGCGATTACAAGCAGGCCGCGACCTATTTCCGGCAGGCCGATTCCATGGGTTCCCCGGACGCCGCGTTTGCGTTGGGCGCGATGAGCTTCGCCGGAAAGGGGACGGCCGTCAACATTCCCGAAGCCTTGATTTATTATGAAAAGGCGGCGAAAACCGGCTACGCCCCCGCGCAAACGACGCTGGCGTTGATTTACGTTCACGGCCAAAACGTCGCGCAGGATTTGGAAAAGGGGCTGGATTACGCGAAACAAGCCGCCGAAAACGGCGATGTCGAAGCGCAAATGATGTTGGCGCGGTGGTTTGAAACCGGCGAAAACGTCGATCAGGACGTGGAAGAGGCCGTCAAATATTACAAAATGGCGGCCGAAGCGGGCAGCATCGACGCAAAAACGGCCTTGACCCTCATCTATAAAAACGGCGCGGGAAACGTGTCCGCAAACGAATTTTCCATGCGCCGGTGGCAAAACAAAATTATGCGGCAAAAACGGTTTGAAAACATCTTTCAAAACCTGCCGCCCGACCATATCGAAAAAATACAGCCATGAAACGGCTGGCGTTTTTCCTGTCCCTGCTGTCGCTTTCGCCGGCCGCCGCGCAAACCGTTGACCGCGATTCGTTCGAGGTCGGAGTGGCGGCGTACAACGCGGGAAACTGCCGCGAAGCCCTGCGCATTATGAAAAAATACGAAAAAACGCAGCCGTCCGCCGCGTATGTCGTCCGCGTCTGCACGTTGACGACGGCGTTGGAAACGCAAAAGGAATCCTCTTACGAAAAAAATTTGAACGAACTGGCCAAAGGCGACCTGTCGCAGTTGGATAAAATCGCCATGATCGACCGTTTCACCGGCGAAATCGGCGGCCTGTCCGGCGCGATGCGCGTCAGCGCCCTGAAATCGCGGGCGGACGGCGGCGATCCGGCGGCGGCTTTTCAGCTGGCTCTGCTGTATCAGGAGGGGCGCGGCGTCCCGCAAAGCTTTCCGGCGGCCGCGAAATATTTTCAAACGGCGGCGGACGGCGGCAACGCGGCGGCGATGAACGCGCTGGGGGTTTACAGGCGGTTCGGAATCGGCGGCGGCAAGGACGAAAAACAGGCGCGCGAGCTGTTGGAAAACGCCGTGCTGAAAAACAACGCGTTCGCCCTTTACAACGCGGGGCGGCTGTACATCGACGCCAAAGAACCTTTGCGCGCCGCGATCGTGACAGAGGCCGGATTGAAACGGTTTCCCCAAACGGGCGACAAAAAAAGGCACGCGCGCATGAACGCGCTGGTTCGACAGGCGAAAAAGATGCAGACGCCGTTTTTGCGCGCCTATCTGGAAAAATACCGGCCTTACGCCCTGCGTTCCCTGTCTGACGGGGGGAGTGGCGTCGCGGCGCCCGCGGAACTGCCGTTCCCGCCCGAAAAGATGATCGAGGAAACGTCCTTTATGAAATTCATCCGCAAGGACGCTTTTGACAACCGGTACAAGGTTTTCTTTCCGCTGATGCCGGATTGGGCGGGCGTCGGCGGCGGGCGCGACAATCCCGTTTTAACCGGCAAGAAAACGCCGTCCCCCGCGCCGCAGGATCCGGACGCCCTGTCCGCCCTGTATTTCCGGCCGGCCGATCCGCGCCACATCAGCCTGACGCTGCGCAGGGAAAACAGCGCCGTTCCCGTCATGGTCGGCGACACGCTGACGCTGACGGTCTATACGCCGCTGCACGAAACGGCGTCCACTCGCAAAGGCGGGCATATGTACGTCAAAAATACGGACTACGCGCTGACGTTCACAGACCCGTCGGGGGTTTTAAGCGCGAACGGCGATTACGTCCTGACCCCGCTTTCCCCCGAAACGGAACGGACGGAAAGCTGGCTGAGCCGCCGTTTTTCCATTGTGAAAGAGGGTGTTGCCACCGTCCGTTTTTCCGCGCGCAAAGATGCCGGCGAAAACGTTTTCCCCTACACCGTCAAAATCGTCGCGGTCAAAGGCAAGCCCCCGAAATAGCTACAGGTCGCCGATCGTCCGCAAAACCGTTTTTTCCGTGATCAGCTGCGGCAGGATTTGCGGCCGCGCCGCGTGCGGGGCGTAATAGACATACAGCGGGATACCGCCGCGCCCGAAACTTTCCAACGCCGCCGTGATGTCGTCCCCGCGTTCCGTCCAATCGGCGGCGAACGCGGCGACGCCCTTGGCGCGGAACGCCTCTTTCAACGCGCCGGAGGAAAAGGCCGCGCGTTCGTTGACCAGACACGTCAAACACCATTTCGCCGAAAATTTGATGAACACGGGAACGCCGGCTTTGCGGTATTCCTGAATTTCACCCGTGTCATACGGCCGCCACGCGATTTGCGCGTCTTGCTTTTCCCGCATCCGCGCGGGTGAAAGGGCGCACATCCCCGCAACGGACAAAAACAGCGCAATGACCGCCGCGACGGCCGCCGTCCGTTTCAACGCGCCCGTCCGCGCCGCGTTTCCGGCCAGCCACGACGCGAAAGCGACCGACACGACGCACGACAGCCCGACGCCCAAGGCGAACGCCCCGCCCTGCGCGCTCAACACCCACAGCAGCCACGCGGCCGCGGCGTACAGCGGAAAGGCCAGAATCCGTTTCAGCAGCATCGTCCACGCCCCCGCCTTGGGCAGGAAACGCCCCAGCGCGGGATGCAGATCCAGCATCAAAAACGGCAGAGCCATCCCCGCCCCCATCGCGGTGAAAACGCCGAACGTCACCGGCGCAGGGTTCATCAATCCGTACCCCAGCGCCGTTCCCATAAACGGCGCGGCGCAGGGGGTCGCCGCCAAAACGGCCAAAACACCCGTGCCGAAATCCCCCCAGTTCCGGCCGATGTTCATACTGAACGCCGACAACCGTTCCCCGACGACGACGACATCGGAAAACACCAACCCCAAAAAGAACAGAAAAAGACACAGCCCCAAAACAAACGGCGGATACTGCAGCTGAAACCCCCATCCCATTTGCGATCCGGCGTCGCGCAAGCAAACCAACAGCCCGCCGACAACCAGAAACGATCCGATTACCCCCGCCGTGTAAAACATCCCGCCGCGCCGGCGAGCGATTGCGTCAACGGCATCGCCCGATTTCAGCAAACGAAACGCTTTCAACGACAAAACCGGAAACACGCACGGCATCAGGTTCAACAACAGTCCGCCCGCAAATGCCAAAGCCAGCGCCGCCGAAAAATCGCCCCAAACGACCGGTTCGGCAAGCATGGGCGGATCGCTGTGCGTTTTTCGCGCGACGATGTCGAACGACCGGACGCGTTCGCCCTGAACATTGTAAAAAACCAGCGTGCCGTTGATCGCGTCCGCCTCGGCGTATTCCTCCGCCGGCGCTTTTTTCATAAACAGGTACAGCTTGCCGTCCGCCTTTTTCACCGTCTGGGGCGCGGAATGGGTCAGCACTTTCGCCGCGGCGGGAAAGAAATAGGCCGACGCCGCGTTTTCATCGTCGTCCGTTTCCAAAATCAGCGTATCCGGCGTTTCAAAAAAAGCCGCGCTCCGCCCCGTTTCCGGCAACTGCGCCACCATGCGCGCAACCTCTTCGTTTTGCGCGCCGCCCGTCCCCGCAACCACCAAAGTATCCAAATCGCGCGCCATGGGGATGCATTCGCTGAAACAGGCCAGCCACGACGCCTTGGCCGAAATGCCGTATAACTCGCCCTGCGTCATGTTTTCGGGCGCTTTTACCTTTACCAATACAAACGCGCGGCCGCCGTACCCGTATTCGGTGAACGGTCCCGTTGAAAATTTGTCGGGCGCCGGCCAATAACGCCCCCGTTCCGTAAAACCGTCCGGCAATTCCAGCCTTAATTCAACGGGTTCGCCCGCGTCGCCCGCGTTTTTCCAATAAACGTGCCCGCCGCGTGCCAAATCAAGCTTCAACGCCAACCAAAATTCGCCGCCCGATTCGACGGTTTCGCGATCGGTCAGCAATTCGGCGTGAACGGCCGGTTCGGTTTGCGCCCGCGCCGCGACGGAAAAAAGGAAAAAGGAAAAAATGTATAAAAGCCGTTTCATTTTTCGCCCGTTTAGCTTAAAATCGAATAAAATGACATTTCGGATGAAACTTATTATTTAAGGATATGCGCCCGTGTTCAAGGTCTTTCTGACATTTTTGATCTTTTTTGCCTGCGCCGGAAACGCCGCCGCGCAATCGCAGACGGCTTTCAAGGAATCCGAGGGCGAACAGGAAAACGCGTTGTCCAAATACATCAACGCCAGTGCCGTGTGCGCAAAAATGACGGATCCGTCGGCTTTGTACGAACGCGGAATGTTGCTGATCAGCGACGCGAACGCCGACGCGTACATGGCGGCGGCCGATTGCTTCACCTCTGCGGCGATGCGCAACCACACCCCGTCGCAACTGGAATTGGGCAAGCTGTACGAATCCGGCAACGGCGTCAGCCAAAGCCGCATTTTCGCCTATAAATGGTATCAAACGGCCGTTTTGCTGGGAAATCAGGACGCGATCCCGTTCCGCAACAAACTGGAATCCCGCATGACTTTGGATGAAATCTCTCTGGCCAACCCGATGATTCAAAGCACGCTGAACCTGATCGAGCTGTTCAACAAACGCCAAGAGGCCGAATTGGACGAACTGGAAAAGCAGATCGCCCAGCAATACAAAGATTTCGGCGTTGATATCACACAGTACGAGGACAAGACCGAGTCTAAAACCGTTTACGAGAATCCTTTGATCGAAGCGCTGATCCGCGACCAGCAGAAAAAGGAAATGAAAAACAAAGAGGACGATCAGGGCGGACGCCGCAGAAGACGCCGTAAAGACAAAGAAGACGACGGCGATCAAAACGACGGCCGACGCCGCCCCGAAATCCGCGACGATCCGGAACCCGAAGAACCACCCATGCCCGAAGAGATGTTTCAGGAATTGAACCGGAAAATGTCCGAGGGAATGTAAAAAGGAAATATAAAAACGCGAAAACAGCCCGCCTTTTCAAGCGGGCTGTTCCCTTATAAACATTTCAGATAAACGATGTTGTTCAAATCGACCTGCCTGACCGTTTCCGGCGTATCGCGTTCGTAATCAAGGCGAACGGGCAGATAGACGTCGCAAAAATCACCGCTTAAACGTGTCGTGCAACCGCCGGACAACAGAATCGTCGCGCAAAGAACGGCGCATTTTACGCACATACGCGGCGGCCTTTTCCCGTTCCCGATCGCGCGCGTTTTTTTCGTTTGCGCGCCCCAACGCGACGGCCAAAAAGACCAAAGCGCCGACAACCGCGACCGCAATAACGGCAACCGTTGTTTCAAGATTCATCGCCGTTTTTGCGAATGTTGGCATTCACGATGGACACAAAATCCAAAACTTTGACGACTTTGGCCAACACGGCATCGTCACGCTGTGTCGGTGTCGCCTTGACAATGATCGAAGCGGCCGCGACAACCGTTCCGAACCAAAAAACGGCCTGCTCCAACAAAGCCGCGAAATCAATACTGTTCATGTGTTTTTTCCTTTCCTGATTAACCGGCCGCCCGTCCGTTTTTGCGTTTGACGAACATGGCCGCCTCTGTTTTTCTGCGGCGCGACAAACCGAAACACGGCCGGCCGTTGACGAACACCCAACGGTTCATCTGTTCCGGCACACGCGCGTATTCGCCTTCGTTCAACAGCCGCAGCAATGTCGATTTTGAAAAAGCCCTGATTCCTATGTTGAAAACAAAACTGACCAGAGCGTCTTTCTGGCATGGCGTCAACGGCACGGCGACCAGCGCGTCAACGGCGCTTTCCGCCACCTGCAAATCGCGCAAAAGCATTTTTTCCGCCTCGTTTTCGCCGACGCCGCCGACGTATTCCTCATCGGGTTTCAAAACATGGCCGTACCCGATCGTCCGGCATCCCGCGACACACGTGTATTCCAGCGGGGAAAAGCCTTCCAGCTTTTTAATCATCTCGATTCCGTTTTTTGAAATCATTCCGCTTCCCCCGACCGGCACAACAGCACATATATTTTCGCGCAGATATACAAAAGGGTCGCGATGCCGACCAGACATCCGACCCATTCGTTTAAAATCGGCATCCACGCCGGCGCGGTCAATCCGGCCGACAGAACGACGCCCTCTTTGACGTTATCCATTTTATCCCCCTTTAAAACCCTCCCAAACTTGTGATCAGACCGACGGAATAGGAAAAGGCCTTGTCCCGCCTGTTTCCGCGTTCCTTTTCCGCCTTGCGCCGCAACTCGTAAGCCTGAGAACGCGCCTCCTCCTCTTTGTCATAAGCTTTTCTTGCTGTTTCCAAATCGGCGGACAGGAAAGCGTCGTCGAACGACGAAACCCTGACGCCCGACGCGCCCGCCTTGGCGACGGCCTTACCGATATCCGCCGATTTTTCGCTGCGCATCCGGCGGGTTTCGTCCGCCGTTTGGCGCAAAACTTCTTTGGCCTGACGGCGGTATTCGTCCTCGTCCGATTTTGAATTCCGCCATTCTTTCAATAAATTGAATGTGTTTTTGGCACTGTCGGCCAAAACGTTTTTTGTCGTCATAGTGATGATACCTCCTCTAAATTCTGTTTGTGGAAACGACAGGGAAAATCCCCGACACGGTCAACGGCAAAGGCTGATCCTGCTCAATGCGCACCGACGACGACCGCCCCCAACACGCGCTGAACAACACTTTCCGATCGCCCGAAAACAAAGCGGGCGGCACATCCGTCGGCGTGTTCAACCGGCGAAAGCTCTGCCGTTCGACGCCGTCCGCCGTTCCGATCGAAAATCCCAGCGTTTTGTACAACCGCAGCAAAACACCCGAAACGCGCTTCGTCGCCCCCTCGGAAATGTCGCCGCCGCCGACACCGGCCAAGGGCATCGTTTGCAAAACGGACGTGAACGGCAATCCCGCGTGAACGACCGATGCCGGCGCGTCCAGCGATATCTTGCCGTTTCTGACCACTTTTTCCGTTTGCACCGCGCCGTCGGCCAAAACGGCGATGGTTTGCCCCTCCAGATGTTCCAACCCGCCGACCTGCGCGACCTTTCCGCCGTGATAGGACAACCCGCAATCAACATAAAAACATTCCGTCGTATCGGCGGCGTCCTCGTCGATTCCGGTTTCCATAACCTCGATGTAACGCTTCGTTTCCCCGTTGATTTCGCGGCGCACCAACAGGTACAGCTCGTCGTATCCGCCGTTTTGCGCGGGCAAAGTCGCCGCGCTTTCGACATACCCGCCCGCCAGATCGTGGGAATGCCACGCTTTGACGGATTCGGCGGCTTCGTACGTCAACCCCGCCAACGAACCGTTTTTCAAAACGCACCAAACGACGGGGACGGGTTCCTGCTGCAACGCCATTTCCTTGATGCCGCCGAACGTCATGTGCGGCGCCAAAGTCGTCAGATCGCGGGCGACATACCCGTCCGTCGAACTGTCGTAAATAAAGGCGCGCAACTTCCGTCCGTAACGTTGAACGAACAGTGTCGTCCCGCCCGCTTTGACCGGCGCGACGCGTTCGCTGCCATACGTCGAATGACGCTGCGCCTTGACGGTCATCGGAATCGTCCCTTCGCCGCCCGTCGTTTCCAGCGTGAAATCCGCGCCCAAAGTTCCGACGCCCAGCACTCGGCCGGACGACAGCCAGCACACGTCGTTGATCTGATCCGACGACAGTTCGTAACCGTATCCGTATTGCGCCGTGACCGAACCGTCCGGTGCCGTCGGCGAAAACTGGTCGTACTGTCCCGTTTTCGATCCGTAAATGCCGTTGCCCTTGCCCAAAACCAGCCGCTGTTCAAAAAACGTCACAACGGATGGATAGCCGGCGCCGCCGCCGAACACGCCCAGCCGCCACGATTTCGACGCCGTCGTGTTTAAAAATGGCAGGTCGGCGAACACTTTTGCGGAAACCTTGCGCGCGGTTGAAAACGCCGTGATTTCGGCCGCTCCCCACTGCACGTTCGGATTGTTCGGATGCATGATGCGCACATGCCGCCCCACGTCCGTCGCCGCGAAAACGTCCGCGGACGCCGATATCGTCACTGTCCCCGTCGTCCCCGACGGTTGCAGCGTCACATCCCCCGTATGCACGGGCAGATACGGCCCGTCTGTCAGCGCGACTTCCGCCGACACCCAATCCGTTTGCGACAAACGCGTCAGCGTCCGTAACGAAAAAGACGGATGCGCGATGTAAACAACGTCGCCCGATTGCGAAAAATACAGATCGTCCAAATCTCCGGCAGTATAGGGAACCGGAATTTCCACAGGATTCCCGTCGGCGTCAACGACCGGCTGACGGTGATGAAAAACGCGGACGTACTTGTCTCCGAATTCCAACAGATAGGACTGGGTCGCCGAAAACTGAAAAGCGAACAGCCGCGTTTTTTTGTCGCAATGCTTGACCGCCGCCACAAAACGCGTGCCGCCGCGGCGGGACACGGGGCCTTGGACGGACGGGATGAAGTTTTTCAAAACACTGCAGGCGGCCTTGTATTCCTCGGTGTCGATGCGGCCGCCCATCAATCCGGATATTTCGCCGGAATTAAACCTGACCAAAGCGGTAGTGTATGACATCAGTTTCTGGCCTCCAACCATCCCAGCGGCGAACAAACATCCTGCGCGCCTTCCATGGCGGACGCGGTTTTCGCCTGCTGAACGAATTGCTGATACTCTTTAACCAGATTTTCTTTCAACGCGACCGACGCGGCCAGAGGCACCGCCAATTCCGCCGCCAAACGCAACGCCAACGCTTCGACAAACATCGGGTCGAACTGGGTCGCGTCCTCGATTCTGGAAATGCCGGTGAAGCTGAACACGTCGCCGTCGGCCAAAATGCGGCGGCCTTCGACCTGATACCGGTCGCATCCGGCGACTTTCCACACGCGCAAACAATCGGACGGCAAAGCGAACTGGCGGCCGTAACCAAACAACGGCCGGTCTTTCATCGGCGCCAAAACATAGCGTTTCAACGCGAAACGCCACGGATAGGATCGCAGCACGAAATCGCGCGTATCGGCATACAAAGCTTTGCAATAACGGGCGGCTTTTGTTTCATCGTCCAACGACAAAACGACCGCTTCGTCCCCGATTTTGGACAGCGCGCGGTTGCACACGGCGGCAACGGAAGTCATCTTTTCCTCCTTTCAAATCAAAATCAAAGACGGCGGGAACACACGTCCCCGCCGCCGTTTCGTCATTCCTTGCAGTTGATCTTGACGACCAGCTCTTCCTGCATACGCACAGCGCCGATCGACATTTCGTAATAAACCTGCGTCGCGAAACATTTGTCGTCGCGTTCCGTGATTTTTCCGACGATGTCCTGACCGATGCCCAGCTTGATGCCGCCGGACTGAAAAGCCAGACACGAACGGCCGACGACGGACGCGGAATCGCCCGAACCGGACACGACATCCGGCAAAATCAGCTTTCCGTCGCTGTTTTTGGCGTTCAGCTGGACGAACCGGAATCCCATGAACGTATCCAATTCGCCGCGCACCAAAGCCTTGGCGGACGCGTAATCGGCGGACGTGACCTTTGTTTCGCTCAACAAATCGTCCAACTGCTGTGCGGACAAGACGATATAACGGCCTTCGCTGGGGGCGTCGCATTTATCGAACATTCTTTTGACTTCGCGCAACTTGTCGAAAGTGAATTTCGACGCGCAGTTCGCATCAACGACCTGCGTTGCCGGCAAAGCGACCTCCGTCGCGCCCGTTTCGCCGGTGTGCGCCGTCCCCAACGCGGCGGTGACGATCGCCTCGTCGATCGCGCGCCCCATCGCCCAAGCGGCGGCGTTGGCGTAATCGCTGGTCGGGTCGATCAACATTCTGACTTTGTCGTCATTGTCGATCAGATCCGCCCAATGATACGTTTCCAGCGACAGCTGGCGGCGTTTGTGGGGCGTGTCGGACTGCGGCGTGTCGGCGTGTCGCGTCGTTTTTTTGACGGCAGCGACCTGACCGATCTGGTCGATGAACATATTTTTGCCGCGCACGCTTTCGTATCCGACCAAATCGCGCAGCTTCGACCCTCTCTGCTGCACCAAAGCCTGAATGTTGGAACTGTACTGGCTGACAAAAGACGTTGTGATTTGAGTGCTCATGTTTTCTCCTTTTCACTCTGGATATAAAAAAAGCCCCGTTTACGAAAAAACGGAGCCGATGCCGCGATATTGAAACGCGGACTATTCCTCGCCGAACAGACGCTTGCGCAAACCGTACACCTGCCGCACGACGGATTCGTGTTCGGGATGGGCGGCCTGCATATAGGCAGGAACGGCCATCAACCGCGCGATTTCCGCCTTGATTTTGTCTTCGCCGGAAATTTCGGCGGCCTTTTCACCGGCCAATCCGCGGTCTTCACCGGCGGCGTCCGCGACTTTGATCAGGAAATCGACGATTTCGCAGCAGTTGCCGATGCCGCTGTTTTTCAAAAAACAGGCCAGTTCGTCGCCGCCGTATTTGCGGATCAGATTCTGAACGGCTTTTTTCTTGGCTTCAAAACCGCGGCCGTAGCGGGAACGCATTTCCCGTTCCGCTTCGTCGCAATACGCGCGCGCGTCCGCGTTCAAATCGCCGACGAAACGCAGCGCGCCTTCGACGATCCAATCCCAAACCGCCTGCGCCTGCTCTTCGGTCAATCCGATCGTATCGGCCAAATCCTCGAATTCCGCCAACGCGGCGTCATCGATCAGATCCTGCACGTCGGCGGGGAAATTCCCGTCCCGCGCGGGTAAAGTGTCATTCATTTTTGCTCCTTTCAGTTTCTAACAACAACGCGACCAGCCTTTGCTCGTCGCAGCCGGACATTTTAACAATGTCCAAAAAAGCCGCCCTTTTTCCGTCGTAAAAAGCACTGGCGGCGGAAAATCCGTCCGGATTTGAAACGTCCGTGACGGGGGACAGCATATGACATTTTCCGGCCAGATCGCGCAAAACGGCCTGTCCGTTTTCAGTTGAAAAAACGGCTTTGTACGCCTGAACCAATGCCAAAGCGTCGGCGATTTTCTTTTTTCTCGACCTCTCAAACATCGGATTTTTCCTCCTCTTCCGGATTGAACAAGGCCGCGCTGACGCCGAACATTTCGCCAATCGTCCGGATGGCGCGGCGGGCGTTGAAAACACCGGCGGCATCAGGCTGAACGTTCAAAAATCCCTGCGCCAGCTCCAACGTTTGCATCACCGCGCGCGCCTGCAAATGCTTTTGCGCCAACGACAACGGCGAAACGTATTCGATTTTCACGTCGCCGAACGCCACCCCGCGCGGCAGATCCAGCTTGCCATGCCGTACCAGCAACCCTAAAATCCGGATCATCATCGGCCCCAGCAATTCCGTCTGCAACCGCCCGAACACAGGCCCCAGCAAACGCATCTTTTCCTCCGCGCGCTGCAAAACCTCCGTCGCCGTCATGCGGACATCCTCGACACTTTCCAAACGGTCGTTGTAAAAGGCCGATTTGATCCGGCCGCGGATCTCGTTCATGATTTCCAGCCCGACATTGGAATTCGCCCCGCTGACGAACGCTTTCGGCGCTTCGCCCGTATAGCGGATGACGCCGCCGGGGATCGTCGCCTGCGGCGCGAACTGGTCGTCGTCCCTGACCAGCAAAGGCGGCCGGTTGGCCAGCTGCGCGGCGATAATGGTTTCTTTCATCATCTCCTGAATCATTTTGATGTCGGGCAGAACGGCCGCCGCGGGGGAACGGCCGTAAACCTCCGTGCAGGCCTTGCTCCACCGTGTGACGAACAAAGGCGGCTCCTCGAATCCGCCCGAATACAAAACGACCCGCTCGTCTTTTAAAACGTAAACGGACGCCACGGGCTTTTGAAACGCGCCGCCCTTTTCATACAAATCGTTCGGAACGACGGCATGAATGATTTCATATTCCCGCCCCGAATCGTTTGATGCTTCGTATTCCGCCGCCAACTTTTCCGGCAGACAGCCGCGCCCCCACGTCTTGACGATTTTGTCCAAAGACATTTTAAAGACGCGATAGACGCGGTCAACCCGACCGGCGGCGTTTTCCTCCAAAAACAGCTCGCCCAGAAAACGCGATTGGAACAGCAGCGAATCATCATGTTCGTTCCATCCGACATACAAACCGGCCGTCCCCAACACCGCCAAATCCAGATAGACCTCATGAATATTGGTCGCGAAACCGGCGGCCGGACGGACGATTTCGTCGCTGACGACCTGTTCGGCGCGCGCGGCCCATTCGGCGACGACGGGATCGTCCTTGAATTTCGGCACGTTCAGTGAAAACCACTTGCCGGCCGGATTCGTCATCAACCCGTGCATCCCCGCCGCCAACGTTTCGGCCGCGGCGACCGCCGTCGTTTCAAACAGCTTTCTGGTTCGCCCCGCCCCCGCGCTTTGCCGGACGGTGAAATCGGCTTTTCGCGGCAAAACCAGCTCTGAAATTTCCTGCCACAGCTTTTCAAACCCCGACCGCCGCGATTTCAGCTCGTCCGTTTTGCGGATGATCCGATCCGCCAAAGAATACGGTTCGGCAATCATCACAACCCCAACAAGTTTTTCTGACCGCCCAATCCGACGCCGTTTCCGCCGCCCAACGCACCGGCGAACACGACGTTCGACCGTTTGGACGCGCGGCGTTTCTTTTCCAAATCAGCCTGAAAAGCCTGATTCGACGCGTCGATTTCTGCCTGTTGCATGGTTTCCAGCCGCGTTTTCTCCTCCTGCTTTTCCTGATCGTTTATCTTTCCGATTTCCTTGTCCATTTCTGAAAGTGAAAACAGCGGATTGATAAAGTTTTTCGGATTCGTCACAGCGGCGATCGCAGCCTTGCCGATTTTTTTCAATTTGAACTTCATCCCATTTCTCCTTTTCGACATAAAAAAAGCGCCCCGATCCGGAGCGCTTCGATTGCAAATACACAAATTCAAGTGTGATCACACTATGTCATACAATTTTATCCTTGTCAACACATTTTGTGATTATTTTTATTTTCCCTGATTGCCTCTTTTCTGCAAAATGACATTCACGGTGATTTTCGGCTTGTTTTCCGCGGCCTTTTCCTGCTTTGCGGCGGCGATTTTTTCGGCCGCCTGCGCCTGACGAGATTCGACCGTCGGAATCGGCAACGGTTCGGGCACAACGGCGCGCGGCATGAAATTGGAATGCGGCCGCACCGTCAATCCCAGCTTGTTTTTCATTTCATTTTCCATGTCGCTGTATTTCAAATCATATTTTTGATAACAGTTGGCATAGATGTTGTTGAACCGCTCGAACGACACCGTGCTGGCGTCGGGGGTCGCAAAGAATTCTTCCGTTTCCTTGCGGCTCATATAGGGTTTTCCGTTGCAGGTGCAAACCTTTTCGACCACGTCGGCGACGGGCACGACGCGCTCGAATTTCTTGTCTTCCTCTTCGCGGGTGCAGTTGGAACGGCGTTGACGCGCCATTTTGATATATAAAATGTCATAGCTGTCGCGGGTCATATAATCGGTGAACCACCCTTTGAACGCCGCCTGATAGGCCGAACCGTCGGCCAAACCGCCCTTGACGGCCGCGTTCTGGAACGGATTGACGAAATGCGGGTCTTTCTGGCGCAAAGCCTCCAACGGCTTGTCGTTGCCCTGCAAAGCCAGTTCGTAGCAAACGGCGCAGGATGTCGCGGACGCGTCGGCTTCGATCGCGGCCTGATTCTGAATATACGTTTTCGGCGTGTCCAGATAGGCGTCCAGCAAAATGCCTTTTTGGAATTGCTGGGCGTGACGCAGTTCGTGCGCCAAAGTGCCGACCATGCGGTTTTCGTCGTTGTTGGCGTTCAGCTTCAGATTATTAGTGACTTCGTCATACGAACCATAGGCGCGCATCGCCTTGTCCAAACGGATCGGCGTTTGGTGTTCGGTCGCGTCGGCGATCAGCTGCGCCCCCGTTTTGGTTTTGCGCAATTCGGTCAAAGCGGCCTCCAGCCTGTCCAAATCCTCTTGACTTTCATAGACCAGATAGGGATACGACGGTTCGACGCCCTCTTTGACGGGGGTGGCGGCCTGTTTGGTTGCAAAAGCGTTGTTGATATCTGCGGACATGACGCACTCCATAAAATAACGATTAACTGAAGTGTATCTTTTTTTGTCTGTTTTGTCCATATTTTTTATCATTTTTCCGCCGCCCGCAAATCCCTTGACTTTTTGGCGTTAAAATGCTTTGACTGCCTTGAATGCCGGAATTTACAGGGAACGGAAAAAAATGCTGAAATTTGAAGTGGAAAAGACTTGCGGTCGGGCGCGTCTGGGCAAACTGCACACGGCGCACGGCGTCGTCGAAACCCCCGCGTTCATGCCGGTCGGCACGGCCGCGACGGTCAAGGCGATGATGCCCGAATCGGTGGCGGACACGGGGGCGCAAATTCTGCTGGGCAACACGTACCACCTGATGCTGCGGCCGGGGGCGGACATCGTCGAACGGCAAGGCGGTCTGCATAAATTCATGAACTGGAACAAACCGATTTTGACCGACTCGGGCGGATTTCAAGTCATGTCGCTGTCGAAACTGCGCAAAATCACCGAAGAGGGCGTTGCTTTCCGTTCGCACCTCGACGGCCATTTGTGCCAACTATCGCCCGAAATTTCGATCGGCATCCAACACAAACTGGACAGCAACATCACGATGTGCTTTGACGAATGCCCGCCCTATCCGGCGGAACGCAAGTACGTCGCAGATTCGACGCGCCGGTCCATGCGCTGGGCGAAACGGTCGAAAGACGCTTTCATCGACCGCGACGGTTACGGCATTTTCGGCATTGTGCAGGGCGGCGTCCACCCCGATTTGCGCGAAGAATCCTGCAACGCCCTGACCGACATCGGCTTTGACGGGTACGCGCTGGGCGGATTGGCGGTCGGCGAAGGACAGGAATTGATGTTCGACACGATTTCCGTCACGACTCCGCACCTGCCCGACGACCGGCCGCGCTATCTGATGGGCGTCGGCCGCCCGTCCGACATCGTCGGGGCGGTTTTGCGCGGCGTCGATATGTTCGACTGCGTGATGCCGACGCGTTCGGGCAGAACGGCGCAGGCGTTCACGCGTCAGGGCGTTTTAAACATCCGCAACGCGAAATACAAAGAGGACCCCACCCCCTTGGACGATCAATGCCGCTGCCCCGCGTGCCGCAATTACACCAAAGCCTACCTGCACCATCTGTTCCGCGCGCAGGAAATTTTGGGCGCGATGCTGCTGACGTGGCACAACCTGACGTATTATCAGGATCTGATGCGCTCCATCCGTCAGGCCATCCGCGAAGACCGGCTGGAAGAATTCGCCCGCGGCGATTTCGCATGACGCAAAAATCCGGCGACAATCCGGAACAAACGCCGCCCCGCCGCCGCGCGGGGCTGGTGTCGTTCGGGGCGGATGTCCGGCGGTTGATCGCGCCGGTTTTGGGCAAAAAAGGATTCATTCAGGCCGACATCCTCGCTCGCTGGACGGATATTTTAGGGGCGGAACTGGCGACCGGCGTCCAACCGGCCGCCCTGTCCTTTTCCAAATCGGCCGACGGCGCGCTGCTGCGCGTCAACGCCTACAGCGGCGCGTACGCCATGGAATTCAACGCCCGCAAACAACAGATCATCGAAAAACTGAACACCTACTTCGGCTACCGCGCCATATCCGACATCCGCGTGACACAGGGCGGATTCACGCCGAAACTACCGAAATCCCCAGCGACCGCCCCCCTGCCTTTGGAAAAACAAAAACAAATCGCCGACGAAACGGCCGACATCGAAAACGAAGCGCTGCGCGCCGCCGCGACGGAATTGGGCGTTTTGATCGAATCGGCCAAAAAATGATTATGCAGCCCGCCCGTTTTCGTTTATAAGAAAGAAAACGCTGTTTCTTTTTTTGACGGAGAACACCTCGATGAAAAAAAGCTTACACATTCTGGCCGCCGGCTTTCTGATCCTGACATTGACCGGCGCGGACGCCGTTGCCGCGCCCGCTTGGCTGCAAAAGGTGAAAAACTTCTTTGCGAAATCCGAAACGCCCGCCGCGGCGACGCAGCCGGCCGAACCTGCGTCACCGGAAACGCCCGCCGATCCGGACGCCCCCGTCTTTGATTTTTCGGAAAAAGTGATCGGCAATGCGAACGCCCCGTTGAAAATTTCGATTTTCACGTCCCTGACCTGCCCGCACTGCTCGGCCGTTCATACGCAACTGTTGCCCTATTTGGAAAAGACCTACGTCGCCGACAACACCGCGCGCATCGTTCTGACCGATTTTCCGATCGACACGCGCGCCGTCACCGCTTCGCTGATTTCGCGCTGCCTGACGGGCGAAAATTATTTCGCATTCATGGGAACACTGTTTGAAAACCAAATGAAATGGGCGGTTGCCAACGATTTGCAGGAAGCGCTGCTACCCTACGCGAAACTCGCCGGTCTCAGCGAAGCGAAAATGACCGCCTGCGCGACGGACGAACAGGCGCTGAAAGAACTGACCCGCCAGCGCAATCTGGCGATCATGCAGTACAAAGTGCGCGCCACGCCGACCCTGATTTTCCAACTGGGGAATCAAAAAGAAACGATCGAGGGCGCCCCCGGCCGCGCGGACGTGGACAAACTGATCGAAAAAATGAAAAAAGGCTACAAAGGCGAATGGCCGGCCGCGCCACACCCTGAACCGGCGCCCGCCGCGCCCTGAGCCGGAAATTGTTGACATTTCCGGTTTGAATTTGTAGCATACCCTTTGATTTCAGGTGACACCGTGTCCGAAACACAACACGATTCCGCCGCCGCGATTGCGGAAATAACCGAACGTTTGAACGCGTTGAAACGGGAAACGTCGGGGATGTCCGCCCGACGGGAAACGGCCGCGCATCCGGTCGGCCGGATGATGTGGTTAGCGTTCAACGTTGTTTCGGATCTGATCGCCGGAGTCGTTTGCGGATTGGGAATCGGGTATGGAACAGACCGCTGGCTGGGAACACGCCCCGTTTTCATCGCCGTGTTTTTAATTTTCGGGTGCGCGGCGGGCGTTTTGAACGCCGTGCGTTTTTTGCGCCGGTATGACGACCGTCAACGCGAAGGACACCCCGATGGAAAGGAATAAGCCGTGTCCGGGCCGATAGAACAATTTGAAATCAAACCCGTTGTCAAACTGCCGAAGATTGACGGAATCGACCTATCGTTCACGAATTCGTCGCTGTTCATGGCTTTGGGCGTTGTCGCCTGCGCGGCTTTTTTCTGGATCGCGATGCGCAAACGTAGCCTGATCCCGACCAAACTGCAATCGGTGGCGGAAATCATTTACGAACTGGTCACGGGCATGGTCAACGAAATGGTCGGGGCGGAGGGACGCAAATTCATTCCGTTCATTTTCACCCTGTTCATGTTCGTCGTTTCGGGCAACCTGCTGGGACTGCTGCCATACAGCTTTACTTACACCAGCCATTTTGCGGCGGTCGGATCGCTGTCCGTTTTCGCAATTCTGGTCACGGTCGTCGCCGGATTGAAAAAACGCAGACTGAACTGGTTCACAAACTTTTTTCCGAAAGGAACGCCGGTCGCGATCGCGCCGATTCTGGTTCCGATCGAAATCATATCGTTTTGTTCCAAACCGTTCAGCCTGACGGTGCGTCTGACCGTAAACATGATGGTCGGCCACATCATGCTGAAAGTGATCGCCGGTTTCATTTACAGCTTAAGTTTTTGGGGCGGATGGTTGCCGCTGACGTTCATATCCCTGTTGACGGTTTTTGAAATGGGGATTGCGGTTTTGCAGGCGTATATTTATACTATCCTGACCTGTGTTTATCTGAGTGATGCGCTACACGCGCATTGACTTGTTGTTTTGTAGTGCTTTTTAGGAAGGAAAAAAACATGGAAGCCGAATATGCAAAATACATTGCGGACGCCGCGAAATTCTTTGCCGCCGCGCTGTGCGCCCTGAGCATGAAGACCGCCGCCGAAGGCGTGTCCAAAATTTGGATCACGATGATCGACACGGTCGGCCGCAACCCGACGGTGAAAAACGACGTCAACGCGTTCGGTCTGATCGGTTTCGCCGCGACCGAAGCGATCGCGCTGTACGCGCTGGTCATCGCGTTGATCATGTTGTTCCTGTAATCCTCCGAAGGATCGACCGGAATGTTGCCGCAACTTGACCCGACATGGTACGCATCCCAAAGTTTTTGGATGCTGGTAACGTTTTGCGCCATGTTTTTGACGGTATGGCGTTTGGTCATGCCGGCGATGCGCGCGACGGTTGACGTCCGCCGGTCGAAAATCGAAGAAGACATCAAACAAACGGAAATCCTGAAAACCGAAGCCGCCCGCCTGCTCAAGGAATTGGACGCGGCGCGCGCTTCGGTTCGGGAAAACACCGCGCGGCTGATGGCGCAAGCGCAGGAACAGGCGCAGGCGCAAACCGCGCAGTCCGAATCCGAATTCACCGCACGTCTGAATGAACACATCGTGCAAAAGGAACAGGCGCTGAAACAGGCGCGCGAATCCGCCTTGCGCGAAGTCGCGGCGATTTCCGGCGAACTGGCGGACGCGATCGTCCGGAAAATCGGCGGCATCACGGTTCCAGCCGACGAAATCCGGCGGGAAACCGCTTCGGTGATGGAGAAAAGCGCATGATCATTTCCGCCGCTTTGGCATCGACAACAACGACGCATTCCACTGAACACAGCCTGTTTCAGGATCCCACGTTCTGGGTTGGCGTCGCGTTTTGCATCACGGTCTTCGCACTGGTCAAACTGGCCGGCAAAGCCGTTTCGGCCATGCTTCAATCGCGCGCCGACAAAATCGCGAAACAACTGAACGAAGCAGCCGATTTGCACAAACAGGCGCAAAAACTGCTGGACGATTACAAGGCGCAGCAGACCGGCGCGGAACAAACCGCCCGCGACGCGCTGGCGCAGGCCGAAGAAAACGCTAAAAAATTCAAAGAAACCCTCTTAAGCGACTTTGAAAACAAACTGAAAAACCGCGAAACCGCCGCGGAACAACGCTTGGATCGCGCGGCGCGCGAAGCGACGGACGAAATCCGCGCTCTGGCGGCCGACGTGGCGATGAAAACGGTTGAAAAGCTTTTGACGGAAAAACTGACCGGCGAAGCGGGACAGAAACTGATCGACGACGCCATTGATTCCCTGCCGGAACTGTTCAAAGACCGCGTCGCCTGACCGCTGCCGCCGCCCCTATAAAAAAGCCCCTCTGCCGTTTTACGGCGCGCATTGACAATCCGCCTCTTTTGACGGATACTTTTTCCAGTATCGCGAAAAGGGAACGGATATGCCCGACTCATTGTATGAACAATTTTTCGCCGTCGGTTCGGTCAAAAGCCTGCTGACCGGACGCGCCGTCCCCGCGCCTCCGCCGCCGCGGGAAAACACGGACGCGGCAACGGTTGCGGATCAATCCCGCCCGTCCGGCCAAGGGAAATAATCGGATTTCACCTGCCGACGATCAAGCAGGATTTCAATTCGGCAGCCAACCGCGCGCACAATTCTTTCAACCGGACTTCCGTATCGGCGACGAACGTTCTGAACCGCTTGGTTCCGTTGACGCTGACTTCCCTGTAAATCGGGGAATAGACGGCCAATCCGGCGTCCGCGGCGACCAATTCACGCCAATACGCCCGCGCGCCGCCCAATTTTTCAAACGAAGACAGCTGCAGCAGCTTGAACCCCGCTTCGGCGGCAGGACGCGCGACCGGAACAACGGACGCGACAACGGCGGCGTCCCCGCTTGTTTTCGCCTTTTCCGCCGTCTTGTTCAAAACGACCGGATCGTTGACGGCGCGTCCGGCCAAAGACGACGTTCCGTTCTTGCCGACGCGGCGCAATCCCGACCATTCCAACAACTTGGCGCGCTGATCCGGCCGCAGCACCGTCAAATGCGGCTTGTCCGACGGCGGCCGGTCGTAGGACACGTCCTTAAACCCGCGCGGCGCGTTGCGCGACAGGTTGTCCTGCAACGTTTCCGCGATCGCGAAAATACCGGCCTTCGCGGGGAAACGCGGTAAAGGATCAACTCCCAGCGCAACGAACAGCGCACTTTCCGCCCCTTTGTAATCGGCATAGGCGAAATCGCGTTTCAAATGCGCGACCAACCGTTCGACGGCGACGATCAGCGTTTCGCGCCGCTGTTTTCCGGTCTGGTTTTTGTCCTCGAACGACTTCTGCCACAATCCGTCATTGACCTTGTCCAGTGAATCGGCGATTTCAAACGCTTCGGCGTTCTGCCGCAACTGCAAATAAGCGATGTTGACCTGCGACATGACAGCCATTGTCATCGCCAAACGGCGCATCCGCTCCAATTCCTCTTTGGATTTGGCAACCTTGATCGCCTGCGGACGGGAAAACAGGTTCATCAGATTCCACGTCACCCCGATGCCGGCGTCCGCCCAGTTTTTGTTTTTCAGGTAGGAATTGGAATTATAGTTGACTCCCGCGCTGAATTCGATTCCGGGGAACAGGCGCAAAATCTCCTTTTTCGCCTCCGCCGCTGCAATGCGGGCTTCATAGTCGTTGATCCGCAATTCCGGCCGGTTGACCAAAGCGAACTGCTCCAAATCAATCTGCCCCAAATCCTTGACGATGTGCGGCTTGTCCATATCGACAGGAATGTCCAGCGAAAAATCAGTGCTGGGCGGCAAATTCATCAACGCCGCCAACTGCGCCTTGGCCGTCAAAATGTCGTTGCGCATTTCGGACAAACTTTGCAAAGCGTTCAACAGCTTTTTCTGCTCTTTCAGCTGATCGGCCGTTTTTTCGGCGGGATCGCCGACATTGACGCGCACCAACTCGTCGCGCACGGCGCCAATCAACACGGCCAGATCCTGCGAAACGCGCTGCGCCGCGGCGGCTTTCCAGAAAACCGTGCGCACCTCGTGAACGATCTGCTGGATCGACTTGCGGCGGATCTCCTCGCTGACATAGCGGCGGTCGGACGCTTGCTTGGCACTGACATAGCTGATGCCGAAATCCAACACATTGTAAACGATCTGCAAATTCGCGCCGCGGACGGTCTTGTCTTCAATATAAGAGTTTTCCAACGTCTGCGATCCGTCGGCCGCGGATTTAGCCGAAACGGCCAACCGGTTGGAACGCGCGGAAAACCCGCCGCCGGCCGCCAACTGCGGCAACATATCCATCCCCGCTGAATCCGCCACGCCATAGGCGACGGCTTGCTCCATCAACGCGACTTTCTGATCCGAATTGTACTTGACGGCGCGGGCGATGGCTTCGTACAGCGACACCGGCTTGACGATCTCCTCCTGCCCCCCCAGCAAAGCGGCCTTGTCCACGGCGGCGCGCGCGGAACGTTCGCCCAACGTCGTCGGCTCCGTCTGCACCGCGCAAGACGCCGTCATCGCGGAAAACAGCACCGCCCAACACAGAACCTTGGAATCGAACCGATTGAAAAAAAACATGAACGCCGTCCCCAGCCGATGAATACAAACCGCCTTTGTCAAGGCCGTATTTTTCTCAAGATACAATATATTGAATCGCGTTCAACCTTTTTTTTACGATTTGTTAAACTTTTTCGCCGAGTCGCACCCCGCCCCGAAATATTTTTCCCCCGCCCGCACACCCGCAACAACATTTTGAATCCCCGCATTCCACCCGCCGTTCTTGATTTGGCGAACACAGCACCTTATCCAGTTTGTCACCGACTTATGTTTCGCCCGTGCGGCAGCACCTCGGCACTATCGTGCCTGCGCGTCGTTCGCTATCGCTCACCGAACCCGTTATCAAGGGTTCTCCTCCACTTTCACCCGCACAAAAAAAGCACCCTTGCGGGTGCTTTTAATGGCGGAGAGAAAGGGATTGCGGACGTGCCGTCCGCCGGTCAAGCCGGCCGCTCGGCACTGCCGTGCCTGCGCGTCGTTCGCTATCGCTCACCGAACCCGTTATCAAGGGCTCTCCTCCACTTTCACCCGCACAAAAAAAAGCACCCTTGCGGGTGCTTTTAATGGCGGAGAGAAAGGGATTCGAACCCTTGATAGGCTTTGACACCTATACTTGATTTCCAATCAAGCTCCTTCGGCCTCTCGGACATCTCTCCATCGGATAGGGGTAGGAATACCCTATTCCCTTTCAAAAAACAACATATTTTTTGATTTTTTTGCGCCGGAACTCATTTTTCCCTTGTATTTTTAATCATTTTTAAAAATATTCATCCCAACCTTGATACGCAGGAAAGATTTAAACAAAAGGTTCAATATGTTTTTCGGACGTCTTTTCGGTTGGTTGTTGCTTTTACTCGCCGTTTTCACCGCGTCGGCGGAGGCTGTCGCCGCGTTGGGCGCGGGCGAACACGTCGGATTGGCCACTTCGGACGTTTTGACCATCATCACGGGATTGTCCGTCGAGCCCAACGGTTCTTTGATTGAACGCCTGTTGCGTTGGCCGGCATGGCTCAGCATGGGCGCAGTCGGACTGGCGCTGATTTTCCTTTGCCGCAAAAAGAAATACAAAACCGCCTTTTCACCCAAGGGCGAATAAGAACGCGTCCTATTCGTCCCCGATGCGCAAAGCGGAAATAAACGCCGATTGCGGGATTTCGACCTTGCCGAACTGACGCATCCGCTTTTTGCCCTCTTTCTGCTTTTCCAACAATTTGCGCTTGCGGGTGATGTCGCCGCCGTAACATTTCGATGTCACGTCCTTGCGAAACGCCGCAATGTCCTCGCGCGCAATGATTTTGCCGCCGATCGCCGCCTGAATGGGGATTTTGAATTGGTGACGGGGGATCAGGACTTTCAGCCGTTCGCAAATCTGCCGCCCGCGACGTTCCGAATCCGACCGGTGCGCCAAAAACGACAACGCGTCCACCGTTTCCCCGTTAACCAGAATGGTGACTTTGACCAAATCGCCGACACGGTAATCTTCAACTTCGTAATCAAAGCTGGCGTAACCGCTGGTGATGGATTTCAGTCGGTCGTAGAAATCGAACACGATTTCGTTCAACGGCAAATCGTAAACCAACATCGCGCGGTTGCCGACATAGGTCAGGTCTTTCTGCACGCCGCGGCGTTCGGTGCAAAGCTGGATCACCGACCCCAAATACGTGTCGGGGACAAGGATCGTCGCCTTGACCCACGGCTCTTCGATCGACGCGATATTCGTCACGTCGGGAAAATCGGCGGGATTATGCAACTCGACCGTTTCGCCGTTCGTCATGTGCATTTTATAGCTGACGCTGGGCGCGGTCGTGATCAGATCCAAATTGAACTCGCGTTCCAACCGTTCCTCGATGATTTCCATGTGCAGCAAACCCAAAAAGCCGCAACGGAATCCCTGCCCCAGCGCAGCGGATTTTTCGGGCGTATAATCAAAGCTGGCGTCGTTCAGCTGCAGTTTTGCCAAAGCGTCGCGCAAGCTTTCGTAATAGCTGGTATCCAACGGAAACATCGAACAGAAAACGACGGGAACGCTTGGCTTGAACCCCGGCAAAGGCTCGGCCGCGGGACGGCGGTCGTCCGTGATCGTGTCGCCGACCTTGGTGTCGCCGACGGTTTTGATTCCCGCCGTGATGAACCCCAATTCACCCGCGGTCAGCTCCGGAATATCTTTCATTTTCGGGGTAAAGATGCCGACGCGCTCGACTTCGTGCGTCGTGCCGTGCGCCATCATGCGGATCTTCATGCCTTTTTTCAAAACGCCGTCTTTAATGCGCACCAAAATGATGACGCCCAGATACGGATCGTACCACGAATCGACCAACATCGCTTTCAACGGCGCGTCAACATCGCCCTGCGGCGGCGGCAGCTCGTTCACGATGCTTTCCAAAACGTCGTCGATGCCGACGCCCGTTTTGGCCGAAGTTTCAACCGCGTTCGACGTGTCGATGCCGATCACGTCCTCGATTTGCGCCTTGACCTGTTCGGGATGCGCGGCGGGCAGGTCGATTTTGTTGATGACCGTCACCAATTCGTGATTGGCGTCCAAAGCCTTATATACGTTTGCCAAAGTCTGCGCCTCGACGCCTTGCGACGCGTCCACGACCAGCAGCGACCCTTCGCACGCGGCCAAAGAACGGCTGACTTCGTAAGTGAAGTCAACGTGCCCCGGCGTGTCGATCAGGTTCAGCTGGTATTCCTGCCCGTTTTTGGCCTTGTAGTTCAGACGGACGGTCTGCGCTTTGATCGTGATGCCGCGTTCGCGTTCCAAATCCATGGAATCCAACACCTGATCGTGCATTTCGCGTTCGGTCAAACCGCCGCACCGCTGGATCAAACGGTCGGCCAGCGTCGATTTGCCATGGTCGATGTGCGCCACGATGGAAAAATTGCGAATATGGGATAAGTCCGTCATTTCAGAAACCTCTGTCAGCCTGCAACAGGCATAAGATATATAAACCGCGGCGTCAGGACAACAAAATCTTTTTTCCCCTCTTCCTTTTTGCGCCGACCTTATGCTATCCTGTTCAAAATAATACAAAAAGGACAAATTTTATGGGCAATTTTTTCACTCTTTTCATTCCGATGTTCACAATGCTTTTCGTCGTTTTGGATCCGATCGGAAATATGCCGCTGTTTCTGGCGCTGACCAACAGTCCGCGCGAAGGATATCGGGAACAGGTTGCCAAACGCGCGTGCCTGATCGGCTTTCTCATTCTGGTTGTTTTCGCTTTCATCGGTGAAAGTTTTTTGAACGCGATGGGCATTTCGCTGCCGGCATTCCGGATCGCGGGCGGCATTCTGCTGTTCATCGTCGGCCTGCAAATGGTGTTCGGCGAAGAAAACAAAGAAGAAGCCAGCGAAGACAAACCCGAAGGCACAAACGATGTTGCCATTTTCCCGCTGGCCGTGCCGCTAATCGCCGGCCCCGGAACGATTGCGTCCATCGTCCTGCTGATGAGCTCGCATCACGGCGATGTCACCAGCCAGATGATGATCATTTTCACGCTCGCCGTCGTCCTGTTGGCGAATTACGGCCTGTTCCGCATCGCCGCGTGGCTGTCCAGAATCGTCGGTGAAACGGTCAACACCGTCATTTCCAAAATCTTCGGCATCGTGCTGTCCGCCTTGTCCGCCCAATTCATCATTGACGGCATCAACGCATTGATCGAATAAAAAAACGAAAAAAACTCTTGCCAACCCCGCGGAAAGGGGGTATATAGTTCCTACATTCGTTGGGAAATAGTTTAATGGTAGAACAGCGGACTCTGACTCCGTTAGTCTTGGTTCGAGTCCAGGTTTCCCAGCCACCTCAAAAGCCGTTGATTTTTAACGGCTTTTTTTCATATCGGAAAAATCACACCCCACCGAAACAAAAAAAAACGGAGCATTCGCTCCGTTTTTTTATCGCTCATCCGTTGTTTCGCCCTCAGTTCCGGCGGTCGCCGAAAAAGCGCAACAGATAAATAAACAGGTTGATGAAATCCAGATACAGATCCAACGCGCCGAAAATCGCTTTGCTTATCATTGCGTTTTCCGTGTCGCCGGAATTGTAGATTTCGCGGATCTTCCACGTATCCCACGCCGTCAATCCGACGAAAATCGCGACGCCCGCGACGGACAGCGTCAAATCCAGCGACGTGCTTTGAACGAAGATGTTGACGATTGACGCCAAAATCAACCCGATCAGCCCCATGAACATGAACGACCCGACGCCGGTCAAATCGCGTTTGGTCGTATAGCCGTACAAACTCATCCCCAAAAACATTCCGGCGGTAATCAGAAACACGCGCAGAATGCTGGTTCCCGTGTAAACCCAGAAAATCGACGTCAGGGAAACGCCCATAACGGCCGAATATATGACGAACAAAGCAAACGCTCTGGCCGCGTTTCCGGACGTGACGGCGGAACCGATCATAAACACCAACGCCAGCGGCGCGATGATGGCGATCCACCCCAGCGCGTTCGGCTGCATGGTTTCTTGCGAAAAGAAAAAGAATCCCATCGGCGTGTGCGACAGCAGATAGCTGACGCCCGCGGTGATCAACAAACCGATGGTCATATAGTTATAGACCTTCAGCATATACTGACGCAGACCTTCGTCGATTTCAACGGCGGTTGAACGGGAAACGACAGTGTCCCTGTTTGTGCCAAAATCCATGTTTTTTCCACTCCCATAATTAAAACTTGTTTTTTACATATAGCATAAAATAATCCCGAAAACCAGACAATCAAGAGTCCGCCCCGCTTTAAGCTTTGTTAACCTTTTTATGCTTTCATCAAAGTATGTTTAAAGTCCTGTTCGTATGCACCGGTAACATTTGCCGATCCCCGACGGCCGAAGGCGTTTTCAAACAGCTGGTTGAAAAGGCGGGGCTGGGGGACGAAATTCTGGTGGATTCGGCGGGAATCAGCGGTTGGCACGCCGGCGATCCGCCGGACGCCAGAGCCGTTGAAACAGCCTTGGATAACGGTGTGGACATCCGGTCCCTTCGCGCAAGGAAAGTGGTTCGGGACGACTTCAAGGATTTCGACTTGATCGTCGCTCTGGATTCGTCGCATTTGGCGGCTCTCGAAGAAATGCGTCCGGCGTTTTCGCCGGATCATGACAGGGCGGGGCTGGAATTGATGATGCGATTTGCGCCGCGTTTCGGATTAAAGGATGTCCCCGACCCTTATTACGGGGGAAGCGAAGGTTTCCAAAACGTGTTCGACATGATCGAATCGGCGTGTCGTGGGCTTTTGGATCACATACGGAAAGGACGCCATGCAGGTTGAAAACAATCCGTTGTCCGGACCGGTCACGCGCATCGTCGAACGTTCGACGGGCAAACTGATCGTATCCGTCGCGACATTGGCGGGCGGGTTCGCCGACGCCAAAATCGTCGTGCTGTCCGACGGGACGCAAGTCGTCGTCAAATTGCCCAAGGATGCTTCGGGCGATCTGGCGGTCGAAGGCGCGACGATGGAATACCTGCAGCGGCACACGCGCCTGCCCGTGCCCGAATTGTACTATTCGGGGCCGGACGCATTGGTGCATGAATATATTATCGCCGACGGAACGCTGGGCGTTGATTCCGAACCGCAGGCCGCCGAACATCTGGCAAATTTGCACGATATCACTTCGGACGCTTTCGGTTTCGATTACGACACCCTGCGCGGCGGCGTTCGCCAACCCAACGCGAAAAGCGAAAAATGGGTTCCCTTTTTCACGCAGAACCGCTTGCTTTACATGGCGCGCCAAGCGTTGGAAAGCGGCAACCTGCCCGTTGAAATGATGAGCAGGATTGAACGGTTCGCGGAAAAAACGGACGCCTATCTGGACGAACCGCCGAAACCGGCTTTGCTGCACGGCGACATCCGTTCCAGCACGGTTCTGTGCCACCACGGACGGATCAAAGCGTTCGTCGATCCCGCGATTTACTTCGGCGATCCTGAATTTGAATTCGTTTTTGCCGGCGAACAACATTCGCTGACAAAGGTGTTTTTCGACAAATACAACGAATTGCGCCCGTTCCGATCCGGATTTTTTGAATACCGGCAAAGCATCTACAACCTGTACCCGATGTTGCTGCGCGTCAAACTGTTCGGCGCGGAATGTTTGGGACGCATTGACGCCGTGTTGTCGCGCTTCGGATTTTAAAGCGATGAAACCGGCGGATATCAGGGCTTTTTTCGCCCGTTTAAAGGAAAAAAATCCCGAACCGAAATGCGAATTGAACTACGATTCGCCCTATTCCCTGCTGGTGGCGATCGTTTTGTCGGCGCAAACGACGGATAAAAACGTCAACAAAGTCACGCCCGAATTGTTCAAATCCGCGCCGACGCCCGAAAAAATGCTGGAATTGGGCGAAGAAAACGTCAAAAAAATCATCCGGTCGATCGGCCTGTTCAATTCCAAAGCCAAAAACATCATCGCGCTGTCTCGCGATCTGGTCGAAAAGTACGGCGGCACCATTCCGGCGGATTTTGACGAACTGCAAAAACTGGCCGGCGTCGGACGGAAAACGGCGAACGTTTTTTTAAACACATATTACGGCGCGCCGACGTTCGGCGTTGACACGCACGTTTTCCGGCTGGGCAACCGGACGGGAATAGCCGGGGGCAAAACCCCGCTCGAGGTCGAAAAAAATCTGGAAAAGGCCGTCAAAGGCGTCGTTCCGGACGACGATTTGAAATACGTTTCCCATTGGCTGGTGCTGCACGGCCGTTACGTCTGCACGGCGAAAAAACCGGATTGCGCCGCGTGCCCCGTTGCCGACCTGTGCCCGAAAAACGGCGTTTAAACCTTTATCGCTGATTCTGCCGCCGCGTCATCATTTCGCGGATGACGGCGTTTTCGGCGAATCCGGTTCGCGCGGGCGACGGCTTGATCTGCCGCAAGACCATATGCAACCCCTGCTTGGGCGATTCCGCCGTCATGATTTTGGTCATCAGCTGACTTAATTTTTGCCGCCGCGCTTTTCTGTTTTCCTTTCGCTCCGCCCGCTTTTCGGCCAATCTTTCCGAAATATTTTCCACCGCTTGGCGCAAATTGTCGCCCCTGCGTTCTTTGGCGGGCGGCAAATGACCCGCGGCCTCGCGCGCCAAATCCTCCGCCGAACAGCGACAATCGCATCCGCATTCCAAATCGTGCAAGTGTTTGTGACAAACATAATCGGCGGCTATATTCTTGGCTTTGCAAATCGTTTCATAGCGGTCGATTTCCTCGTGCAGCTTTTTATGCAAATCCTCCGGCAACTTTTTAAGGGGGAATTTTTCACGTTCACGCATCTGCTTTTCCGTCGGCCGTTCCGATCCCAACCCCAGCTTGTCCACCAAATCCAAAACATTCTGCTGCTCGGCGGTCAAAGGTTCGCCTTTGGCCCGCGCCCGCCCGATCGCCCCCGCCTGTTGAACCAACCGGTCGAAATATTCCTGTTTCACACGTTCTTTGGCGCGATCCAAAACGAATTTCAAATAGCTTTCGTTGCGTATTTTCTGTTCTTGCGCCGCCATTTTCAAAGCCGACGGCGTGGCGATGGAACCTTCCGGCCACGGCATTTGCCAAGCGGCGTCCCGCTCTTTCACGCCGCCGTTTCCGGCATCTTTGGAAAGCGCGGGAACGTCACGATCGCCGTAAAGATTCACCGACACATTGACACGCGCCGCCTTTGGACGGCCGGACAAAGATATGCCGCACCGTTCGCACGCCTTTAACAACAAGGCTTTCATTTCCGGCGACAATCCCGCCGCGACGGCGTCGTACCCGTACATCCGGACGGCGTTCAACAGCGAAATGATCCGGCCGATGTTTATGCTTTTCTGCGGCATCATCGACTGAAAAGCGTCGCGCCGATCACCGGCGTCCATCACTTTTCCCCCGCCGACCAAAGTGACTTGAACGGAAGCGTTGCCGTTTTCATCCCTGACAATGCCGACGGAAGAAATCTGCCCCGCCGTTTTGCTTTTTCTGCTGCGACCGGCGATTTCCGTTTGCTCTTTCATCAAACGTTCCCACGCGCCCAAAATCCGGTTCAAATCCTTGGACGGGGTCTTTTTTTCAGGCTTTACAGCCGTTTTCCGGTCTTTGTTCTGCGCCATGGCTTCATTCCGTTTTCAAGTATGTAAAAAAAGAACGCCCGAAATCAATCGGGCGTTCCGGCTCAAGCTATTTCGTTTTGTCTTTTTGCGACGCGCGGGCGATCGCCGTTTCCTGTTGATGATGCTGCGTCAACGCCAACTGCGTGTTATTGCCTTTGGCGCGGTTCGCGATCTGCCCGACAACCCGCAACCTGTTGGCAATGCCTTTGGTCGCCGCGACCTGCGTCGCCATCTGCCGCGCCATAACCGGATCCGTTTTGGCCAAAGCCGTCGTCGCGCCGCCCGCTTCAATAGCCAGCTGCGCCCTGACTTTAGCCGTCACGGGAACAGGCAGGTTGTTTTCCGCGCCTTTGACGGGCGGAACCTGCTCCGGCGCTTCGTTCGTATTGCCGCCCTTGTCGATCGTCGCGGGCAAATTCGGCGTTTCAACAGAGTGCGTGCCGGATTCCTTGTCAATTGTCGCGGGTAACACCGTCGTTTCCGCTTGGTTTTCCGCCGTCGGTTCAATATGCGGCGTTTCTTCGTCGTTCAGGTTGACAGGCTGAGGCTGCTCAACGGTTTCGTTTCCGGCATTCTCGTCTTCGACGTTCTCAGCTCCGGCATTTTCCGTATCCGTATTTTCGGCACCGGTATTTTCCGTTCCGCCATTCTCAGCCCCGGCGTTTCCGGCACTTGTATTTTCGGCTTCGGAGTTCTCCGTTCCCTCATTCCCGTCGCTGGCATTGGACATCACGCGTCCGCCGAAACCGTAAGTCACCGTCGTTTTGACCGTATTGCCCTCACCGTCATTTTGCTGTGTGGTCACGGTATAGTTGCCGTCTTTCGTCAATCTCACTTCCTCTTCGGCCGGATCGTATCTCATACCGTCCATATCGTTCATTTTATTGACAAACGATTCGCCGATCTTTTCCGGCTTTGACAAACCGTCGGCCTTGCACTGCGCGCTGATGGCGGGATAACGCTGATCCGTGAAATCGGCGTGGCGGCGGTCGGCGACATACTGCGCGGCCAATTCGTCACCTTGCTTCTGCAATTCGGCGGACGGCTGATAACCGACGACTCTCATCCCCATGGCGCGCATGGCCAGATACATCTGTTCCTTGTACGCGTCGGGACCGTTCAAAGTCGCCGAAGTCCACCCCTTTTCCATCCCCAAACGGACGGCGGCCATGCAATCTTCAAACGAAACCTGCGGCGAACGGATTTCGTTGCCGCCTTCGTCGTAATCCACTTTTGTGGTGTATTTGATGTGAACGCGATTCGGACGGTTGACCAACGTCGCGCCGGTATTCAACTGCATGGAAACGCGCGGATCGTCCTTGTCGTCCGATTCGTCCTTGACCGTGTTGGATTTCAGCTGGCCGAACGGGCAAAGGTGATTGGGATCGTTGTTCACGTCTTCAACCATCATATACCGGTTTTTGAACGCCGTATCCATCATTTGCGCCAACAGATCGCCGCTGTCCGCCTTGCCCGCCGTTCTTGCCGCTGTTTTTCCCGCCGTGCCGGCGTTCGCATTGTCCGCCGTATTGTCGTTAGTGTTGGCGTTGCCGTCATCAACGCTCATCGTAAATCCGCCGTCGGCCAATCCGTCCGCGTTTCCGTCATTGCCATTTCCGGCGGGCGGAACAACGCCGTTTCCGTCATTGTCATAGCCGTCGTTGACATTGACGGCCGCCGCTTTCGATTCGTTTCCTTCGTCGGCGTATTCGTCATCAACCTTGGCGTCCGCCGTATTTTCTTCAGCCTCGGCGACTTCAGCAACACTCGGAGCATCCTCGTAATCAACATATTCGGCGTCGCCGGAATCCGATTTCACATTCTCAGGCGCAGAATTGCCGCGGTCGGCGGACGCATTTTCCGCATTCACATAGGCGGGATCGTTCGTCACGTCTTCATATTCGGCGTCTTTGACGTTTTCCAACCCTAATTTTGCGCCGACATTCGCTTTATCGTCCAAGCGCGTTGCCTCCTTCACGGCCGGCTGTTCTGCGGCGTGTTCCGATCCGTCCAAAGTGGCATTGAACCGCTGTTCAAACTGTTTGATTGTCTGTTTCAAATGATCGGCGTCAACCCCTTGCTCAATCCCCATATCATAAGCGACAGACATGATATCCGCCATTTTTGACTTGATCTCTTCCGGACTTAATCCCTGACGCCGGTAATCGGAAAGCAGATCGCCCATGCTTTGCGCGACGTTCGCGGCGTTGTTCTTATCATTTTTTTGTGTGAATTTGACAAAACCGTCCGCAAACCGCCGTTCACGCGCCGCCGTGTCGTCGCGCGCCATTTCGGGGAAAGCTTCGTTCGCCGTGTGTTCGGGAAGTCCGAGGTTTATTTTACCAGCCATGGGATAGTTCTCCTTTCAGGAATCCGACAGGACACTTTTCTAATAATATAACGCTTTTTTTAGAAAAAATAAACACCGTTTTCCCGAAAAATTATTCACAAAAATCCGCCGTTCTCGCCGTATTGTGACATTTTTTTGACAAAAAAGACCGCCCCTGTCATCCAAGGGCGGCCTTTCGGTCAAAACGGAAAAATCACTTTTCCAAAACTTTGACCCCCGGCAGGACTTTGCCTTCCATCCATTCCAGGAAAGCGCCGCCCGCGGCGGACAGGTACGACAGCTTGTCGGCAACGCCCGCGTGTTTCAACGCGGAAACCGTGTCGCCGCCGCCGCCGATGGATTTCAAACCCTTCGCGGTCAGATCGGCAACCGCTTCGGCGATCGCGAACGTCGCTTTGTTAAACGGCTTGATTTCAAACGCGCCGACAGGACCGTTCCAAATCACGGTTTTGCATTCGCCCAGCTTTTTGACGATTTCGGCGACGGATTTCGGACCGATGTCCAAAATCATCATGTCGGCGGGAACGGCGTTCACGTCAACCGTTTCGTTTTCGGCGTTTTCGGCGAATTCCTTGGCGACAACGACATCAACGGGCAGAATGATTTCGCATTTTGCGGCTTCCGCCTTTTTCATGATTTCGCGCGCGGTATCCGCCATTTCTTTTTCACACAAAGACGTGCCGACGGCGACACCTTTGGCGAACAGGAACGTGTTGGCCATACCGCCGCCGATGACCAGCTTGTCAACCTTGGCGACCAAATTTCCCAGCAAATCCAACTTCGTGGACACTTTTGCGCCGCCGACAATCGCGCAAACGGGGCGGACGGGGTTGCCCAAAGCGGCGTCCAAAGCTTCCAATTCCGCCTGCATCAGCAGACCGGCGGCATTCGGTTTCAGCCTTGCCATGCCTTCGGTGGACGCGTGAGCGCGGTGGGCGCAAGAGAAAGCGTCGTTGACATAGATGTCGATGTTTTTCGCCAATTTGGCGGCGAATTCGGGATCGTTCTTTTCTTCTTCGGCATAGAAACGCAGGTTTTCCAGCATGATGACATCGCCGTCTTTCATCGCTTTGATCGCGGCTTCGACTTTCGGTCCGATGCAGTCGTCAACGAAAACGATTTTCTGACCCAGAGCTTTTTCAACGTCGGGAACGATCTGTCCCAGCGACATTTCAGGAACAACCTGACCTTTGGGACGGCCGAAGTGCGAAGCGATGACGACTTTCGCGCCTTTGTCCGTCAAAGCTTTGACGGTCGGGACGAAACGGTCGATACGGGTGGTGTCGGTGACTTTGCCGTCTTTGAACGGGACGTTCAAATCGGCGCGGACGAAAACGACTTTGCCTTTGGCGTCCAAATCTTTAATCGTATTGAATTTAGCCATTTTTTATTTTCCTCAGCAGATAAACGAAAACGGCTCCCTCCTTTGAGGGAGGAAGCCGCTTCGCGGTAAAAAACCTTAGATGAATTTCGACATCGCGACGGCGGTATCGGACATACGGTTGGAGAAGCCCCATTCGTTGTCGTACCAGCTCAGGATGCGCAGGAAGTTGCCATCGATGACTTTCGTCTGGTCGGCGTGGAAGATCGAGCTGAACTTCGTGTGCGTGAAGTCGGAAGAAACCAGCGGCAGATCGTTGTAACCCAGAATGCCTTTCAGACGGCCTTCTTCGGACGCGGCTTTCATCGCGGCGTTGACTTCTTCTTCGGTCGTGTTCTTCGCCAATTCGACTTTCAGGTCAACGACGGACACGTCGGGCGTCGGAACGCGGATCGCGGAACCCTGCAGCTTTCCGGCCAGTTCGGGCAGAACCAGGCCGACGGCTTTCGCGGCGCCGGTGGTCGTCGGGATCATCGACAAAGCCGCGGCGCGGGCGCGATACAGGTCTTTATGCAACGTGTCAACCGTGCGCTGATCGCCCGTGTAGGAGTGAATCGTCGTCATGTAGCCGCGGACGATGCCGAATTTGTCGTTCAGGACTTTCGCGACCGGCGACAAGCAGTTCGTCGTGCAGGACGCGTTGGAAACGATTTTGTGTTCGGCCGTCAGCTTGTCGTCGTTCACACCGTAAACGACCGTCAGATCGGCACCCTTGGACGGAGCGGAAACCAGAACGCGTTTCGCGCCGGCTTCCAGATGGACTTTCGCTTTTTCGGCGTCGGTGAAAATGCCCGTGCATTCATAGACGATGTCGATGTCCATTTCTTTCCACGGCAGATTGTGCGGATCGCGTTCAGCCAAAACTTTCACGGTTTTGCCGTTGACGGTGATCGAATCGTCGGTCGCGGACACTTCGCCGGGGAAGGGACCGTGAACGGAATCAAATTTCAACAAATGAGCGTTGGCTTTCGGCGAACCGAGATCGTTGATCGCAACGACATCGACGTCCGTACGACCGGATTCCGCCAAAGCGCGGAAAGCCAAACGGCCGATACGACCGAAACCATTAATCGCAACGCGAACTGCCATGTTATTTTCTCCTTAGAAAATTGTAACGAATGCGCCCCGCATCGGGACGCGGAATTTTTTTCAAGCAGAAATATATTTGCCACATTTTGAAACAAAAAGCAAAGCCTTTCCCGCACCGGCGCGTATTTTCTTTTTCTCCGCCCGAATCCGCGCGGCGTGTGACGGCGGGGGTATCATCCGGCCGCAAAACGTGCTATCCTATTGCGACATTTTAACGACAGGAGACGACCATGAACGCAAAATCCCTTTCCGTCCTGCCTTTTCTGGCCGCATTGTGCGGCTGTGCCCCGACTCATTATAAAAGTCTGGATCAAACGCCCGACACCGACATTGTAATCACCGCCCGCGTCGCCGTCGAATTGTGGGAAAACGGCGAAAGAATCGCCCCCGCGGCCAAGGAGCACACCCTGAAAAACGCTGAAATGCGCCGCCTGACCCTGAAACGCGACGGGTATCACGATTTGGATATGATCGCGTGGCGCGACCAACCCGAAAAAAGAAATGTCACCTCGCATGACAGCTCGGTCAGCTGGACGGGCGGACAGGTTTCGGACATCAGCTCCGATTTGTCCGAAACGGGGGCGGACGCGGCGACGACTAGCCCGACCTCGACCGTGATGCTGCCGGTCAATCTGATCAAAACGGTGCTGCGAATCGTTTGGGTGCCGTTCGATTTCACGACGGAATACAACCCGCTCGGCTATTATTACACCTACGGAAAAAACCAGTTTCGCGCCGATATGCGGCCGGCGAACAAACCCTTTTCGCCACAGGACGCGTACAATGCGCAGGTTGAGGAATTCGTTTTGAAAAACTATCCGCCGCTGGCCGGACGGGACGCCGGATATTTGTCGGCGCTGGCGCAATTTTCGGGCATAACGGTCGCGAACATCGAAAAACTGCTGGATGAAAACCGGTCGCCGGAAACCATGGCCGACGCCGTCATCGACAAAATGTCAACCGTCCACGGAAACTAAGCACGAAAAACGGAGCCGCGGCTCCGTTTTCTTCAAGCTTTCACCAACCGGCGTTTAAAGAATCTGAACGGCCGTTGGAGCTGGCGGATGCACGATCCGACCATTAAAACGGCGATCAGCGTACCTTCGCGAATGCCGATGATTTTGCCGCAAAAAACAAGGGATGTCGCGAACGACAAAACGACCAGAGAGGCGTCGAAAGCGATTTTCGTTTTTCCGAAATCCAGCCGCCAACGTTTGGCGATGACGTTGATCAGCCCCTCGCCGGGCATATAGGTCACGTCGGCGATCAGCTCGAACGAAATGCCGGCGGCCAAAATCGCGCACCCCGCGACCTGTTCCGCCGCGCGCGCGGCATAACTTTCCAACGGCGCAAATCCCGCCAACCACATCCCGAAATCAATAAAGAACCCGAACACCATCACGGCCGGAATCTGCAGTAACTGCGCCCACCCGAATTTTTTGCCCAGCAAAGCGGCCTGCATCACGATGAACAGCCCGTTGACCAACACCGTCCACGTCCCGAAACTGAGCGGATAAATGAACGTCATCACATACGGCAGCCCCGAAATCGGGCTGGTTCCCAAATCGGGATAGGTGCTGAACGCGACGCCGAACCCGCTGACCGCCAGCCCCAGCAGACAGCACAGGCATTTTTTTGTCAAACTGAAATGATATTTCACGGATTTTTCCTCCGCCCGATATTTACGCTTTATCCGTTTGCGGAACAAGGAAAAATAACGCTTGCAATCGAACGGATTCCACCGTATAAAGAAAAGCCCTTGAAAAAGGGAACCGCGTTTTTCGGGCTATTGTTTCAGGGCAGCCTGAAAACGCAGAACCGTTAAATCATTATTGTTAAGGAGACGGAAATGCCCAAACTGAAAACAAAAAGCTCGGTCAAAAAGCGTTTCGCCCGCACGGGTTCCGGCGCCATCAAGCACGGATTCGCCTGCAAACGCCACCGTTTGATTTCCAAAGGAACGAAAATGAAACGCCATGCGCGCGGAACGACACTGTTGCGCGAATGCGATTTCAAGATCATTGATCGTTTCATGCCGTACAACTAAGGAGTAATTGAACCATGGCTCGTGTAAAACGCGGTATGACCGCCCATTTCAAACACAAAAAAATTCTGAAACTTGCCAAAGGCTATCGCGAAAGCAATTCCAAACTGTACCGCATCGCCTTGGAAAAGGTTGAAAAAGGTCTGCAGTATGCCTACCGCGACCGCCGCAAGAAGAAAAGCAACTTCCGCGCTTTGTGGATTCAGCGCATCAACGCTGGCGTCCGCGAATACGGATTGACCTATTCTAAATTCATCAACGGCTTGAACAAAGCCGGCATTGAAATGGATCGCAAGATTCTGGCGGACTTGGCGATGAACCAGCCCGCGGCTTTTGCCAAAGTCGTCGAACAAGTCAAGGCGGCTCTGAACTAAGCAACGGATTGCATTAACGAAAGGGGCGCGTCGCGCCCCTTTTGCATAGAAACACAAAAGGATATCGGCAAAATGAGTGAACTGGACACACTTCAAACACAGCTGCTTGAACAGGTAGAATCGGCGGCGACGCTGGCGGATCTGGACGCCGTGCGCGTTTCCGTTCTGGGTAAAAAAGGCGTCATCACCGAAAAAATGAAATCGCTGGGCGCGATGGCACCCGAAGAACGCAAGGCCGCGGGACAGCAGTTCAACACGATCAAAAACGCTTTGGCCGACGCGATCGAAGCGAAAAAAGCCAAATTGGAAGAGGATGAAATCAACGCCCGTCTGGCGCGCGAAGCCGTGGACGTCACTCTGCCCGTCCGTCCCGAAACGCAGGGACGCGTCCACCCGCTGTACCAAACGTATGACGAGGTCGTCGCCATTTTCGGTCAAATGGGATTTGATGTCGCCGAAGGCCCCGATATCGAAGACGATTTCCACAACTTCACCGCTTTGAACACGCCGAAAAACCACCCCGCGCGCCAAATGCAGGACACTTTTTATCTGAAAGGCGAGGAAAACGGCGACAAGTTCATCGTGCGCACGCAAACGTCCGCCGTGCAGATCCGCACGATGGAAAAACAGCGCCCACCCGTGCGCGTGATCGTCCCCGGCCGCACCTACCGCTGCGACTACGACGCGACGCACGCGCCGATGTTCCATCAGGTCGAAGGGCTGATTGTCGATACCGAAACGAATATGGCACATTTAAAAGGCTGCCTGATCGAATTCGTCAAAACATTTTTTGAATTGGACGATGTCCCCGTGCGTTTCCGCCCGTCGTTTTTCCCGTTCACGGAACCGTCTGCGGAAATGGACATCGGGTGTTCGCGCAAAAACGGCGAATTGAAAATCGGCGCGGGCAGCGACTGGCTTGAGATTCTGGGATGCGGCATGGTTCACCCGAACGTGCTGAAAGCCTGCAACATCGACCCCGAAGTCTATCAGGGCTTCGCGTTCGGAATCGGGCTTGACCGTCTGGCGATGCTGAAATACGCGATTCCCGACCTGCGCACGTTCTTTGAATCCGATCTGCGCTGGATCAAACATTACGGATTCGTTCCCTTGGACATTCCCTCGACGGGATCGGGCTTGAGCATGACGGGAGGAAACAAAAGATGAAATTCACGCTGAGCTGGTTGAAAGATTTTTTGGACACGGACGCGGGCGTTGACGAAATCGCCGAACGCCTGACCGCCATCGGCTTGGAAATCGAAGAGGTTGTCGATCCTTTGGCCGCGGTCAAAGACCTGATCGTCGTCAGCATTGACGAATGTGTCCCGCACCCCGATTCCGACCACCTGCACGTTTTAAAGGTCAACACGGGCAAGGAAGTGTTGCAAATCGTGTGCGGCGCGCCGAACGCCCGCGCGGGAATGAAAGGCATTCTGGCGCGTCCGGGGGATTACGTCCCCGCTTTCGGCGACAAGCTGAAAGCCGGCAAGATCCGCGGCGTCGAAAGCTGCGGCATGATGTGCGCCGAAGACGAACTGGGCGTCGGCCCCGACCACACGGGCATCATCGAATGTCCCGAAAACGCGGTCGTCGGCGCGTCGATCACGACCGTCTATCCGTCCGATCCCGTTTTCGACGTGTCGATCACCCCGAACCGCGGCGATTGCATGAGCGTTTACGGCATCGCGCGCGATCTGGCGGCGGCGGGACTGGGCACGCTGAAAACGCCCAAACGCGAATCCGTTGCCCCCGCGTTTAAAACCGGCGTCAAGCTGGTCAACGAAGCGACCGGCATCGGCGCGCCGTTCTTCACCTTGCGCGAAATCCGCAATGTGAAAAACGCGCAATCCCCGAAATGGATGCAGGATCGCCTGACCGCGGTCGGATTGCGTCCGATTTCCGCTTTGGTTGACGTGACCAACTATTTCAACATCACGTTCGGCCGCCCGTTGCACGTTTTCGACGCGGACAAGGTCAAAGGCCAAATCACCGTGCGTTCCGCGCGCGACGGCGAAAAACTGCTGGCTTTGGACGGCAAGGAATACGCGCTGAGCGACGGCATGGTCGTGATCGCCGACGAAAACGGCGTCGAATCCATCGCCGGCGTCATGGGCGGCGAAGTGTCGGGATGCGAGGAAACGACCACGCGCGTTTTGCTGGAATCCGCGTATTTCGACCCCGAAAGCATCGCCAAAACGGGACAAAAACTGATCCTGACCTCCGATTCGCGCCAACGGTTCGAACGCGGCATCGACCCCGCTTCGACAATTCCGGTCGGCGCGGAAATGGCGGCGCAAATGATTATGGAACTGTGCGGCGGCGAATGCTCCGATATCATCGTGACAGGTGCCGAACCCGCCGCGCCCGCGCCGATCTTTTTCGACCCGAAACGCGTTGAAAAGCTGTGCGGCGTTGACGTTCCCGCGGACACCTGCAGGGAAATCCTTGAAAAACTGGGGTGCTTCGTCAAACCGGAATCGAACGGATTTTCCGTAATCCGTCCGACGTGGCGTTCCGACATTTCCGGCTCGCACGATCTGGTCGAGGAAGTGCTGCGCATTTACGGTTACGACAAGCTACCGGAAATCGCCCTGCCGCGCCCGAACGGCGTCCACGGCATTTTGCAGCCCAAACAACGCCGCGAGGTTTCCGTCCGCCGCGCCATGGCAAACCGCGGCGGGTTCCAGACGATCACATGGTCGTTCATGTCGTCCAGGGACGCGGAACCTTTCCGCACCAAAGACGCCGTCCTGATCGCCAACCCGATCAGCGCGGATCTGAACGAAATGCGCCCGAACCTGTTGCCGAACCTGCTTTCGGCGGCGCGTTCCAACATTACCAAAGGCACGTTCGACGGCTGCCTGTTCGAGGTCGGGCCTCAATTCTTCGGGTTCAAACCGATGGAACAGGAAACGGTCGCCTGTCAGTTGCGCTTCGGACAAATGACGCCGCGCCATTGGGCGGTCGCCCAGCGTCCGGTTGACGTGTTCGACGCCAAGGCCGACGCCCTGTCCGCTTTGGACGCGGCGGAAGCCCCGCAAAACGTTCAAATCGCGCGCGAAGCCCCCGCCTGGTACCACCCCGGCCGGTCTGGCGCGATTAAAATCGGCAAAACCGTTCTGGCGTATTTCGGCGAACTGCATCCGAAAGTGTTGAAAGCGATGGATTTGAAAACGCCCGTTTGCGCGTGCGAAATCTTCCTTGACCGCCTGCCGCCCGCGAAAAAGAAAAACGGCAAAGGTGTCAAAACGCTGAAACTGTCCGCGTTCACGCCGATTTTCCGCGATCTGGCGTTCTTGGTTGATCGCAAAGTCGATGCGGAAAAAATCGTTTCGGCCGCCAAAAACACGGACAAGACGCTGATCACCGACGTTTCCGTTTTCGATTTGTACGAAGGCGAAAATCTGGGCGATAAAAAGTCGATCGCGATCCAGCTGACGATCCAGCCCGTCGAAAAAACGATGACGGACGAGGAAATCGAAAGCGTCTGCCGCCGCGTCGTCGGCGCGGTCGCGGCCGCCACCGGCGCAACGTTGCGGGGGTAGGATGCGCGAACCTTTGTTAAGCGGCGCGGTGCTGATGCCCGCGGACGGCGCGAAACCGGAACAGCTGGTCGTCTATCTGCACGGCATGGGCGGAACGGGCGAATCGAACGCTTGGTTCGCCCGTGAACTGCAGCGGGTGATGCCGCGCGCGGTGTTCTACGTCCCCGACGGACTGGAAGCCATGGACGGCAACGAAGAAGCCCGCCAATGGTTCGGCATTCCGCCGAAATTCAACGACAACTGGTTCACCCGCCACCCCGATTTGCTGTCCAAACGGGCGCGGCTGAAACTGAACCGGATGTACAAATGGTACGACGCCGCGGCGTTAAAGGTGGCGGATTACATTCGCGACCGCATGGACGCGCACGGCATCGGCGCGCAAAACACTTACGTTTTCGGCGTGTCGCAGGGCGCGATGATGGCGGTGCAGATGTGCGCCGAATCCGACATTCTGGCGGACAGGGCGGCCGACGGGTCGCTGATCCCGCTGGGCGGCGTGATGATCGTCGCAGGCTGCCTGCTGAACGCCGCGGAGGTTGAAAAACACCCGTCGCAATCCAAACCGGAATTCATTCTGGTGCACGGGGAAAAGGACACGACCGTCCCGTTCCGCGGACATCTGCTGACGGACAAAACCCTGTTTCAATGCGGCCAGAAAACCGTTTCCAAAGTCGTTTGGGGACGCGACCACACGTTTTTTGAAAAAGAGGCGCTGGGCGAAATCCTGTGGCTGGCGAAACCGTGGGGCGACCGCCGCGCATAATGAAAAAAGGCTTCGGAAAACCGAAGCCTTTTTTCATTCCGCGGCCGCTTCTTTGACGCGCTCGACCATGGCGAAAAACCCGTTGCGGCGCGTCGGGCTTAAATGCGATTCCAACCCCAGCTTGGCAAAGATCGCATCAACGTCGATATGGCGGATCTCGGCCTTCGTCTTCCCCGACAGGATGATACGCAAAACGGCGATCAACCCGCGGACGATATGGGCGTCGCTTTCCCCGTCGAACGTTAAAACGTCGCCGTCCGTTTTGATTTTCAACCACACCTGACTCATGCACCCCTCGACCTTGTTTTGATCGTTTTTATCGGCCTCGTCCAACGCGGGCATATCCCTGCCCAATTCGATCAAATAGGCGTAGCGATCTTCCCAGTTGTCCAAAAAAGAAAAGTTTTCGATCAGTTCAGCCGTGTCCATTTGCGCGCCTTTCCGGTTCAAAGGTTTAATTTCGTTTATATTTACGCCTTATCCGGCCGGACTGCCAAACAAAAAATTTTCCGCCCCGATCGAAACCGGAGCGGAAAATCAAACGCCGGCGGCGATTACGCCTGCAAAATGCCCAGACGCTGCGCCGTGACGACGGCTTTCGTCCTGTTTTCGACGTGCAAATGACGCAGCAAAGCGTTGATGTGCAGCTTCACCGTCGCTTCGGACACGCTCATTTCATACGCGATCTGCTTGTTTGACAATCCGTTGCTCAGGTGCTGCAGCACTTCGCTCTGCCGCCCCGTCAAATTCTTTCCGTCCGGCAAGGCGTGGGACAAAATGCGGCCGCTTTCCCCCGTCCGCCGCATCCCGTCCAACACCGCGGGCGGCACATACGCGTTTCCGTCCACGATCAGACGCAGCGCGTTGATGATCAGCGAATCGGACGATTTTTTCGGAATATAGCCGGACGCCCCCAACCCGAACGCATCCAAGATGTCGCCGCGGCTCTCGCCTTCGCCCGTCACGATCAATCTGGCCGCGGCGAACATCGCGCGCGTCTTTTTAAACGACTCTTTCCAATCCGCCCCCAACACGTCGCGATCGACAAAGATCAGATCAAAACTCTTTCCCTCTTGCGCCAGCTTTTCGACCGCGGCGAAATCCGTCACCTCCTGCAATTCGGTCAGCGCGCCGAAACGCTGCAACTGACGGCTGAACCCCTCACGAAACAAAGTATGATTGTCGGCTACCAATATTTTCATGTCTTTTCCCCTTTTGTTGTGAATGTTTCCGTACCTGTATTCAACGTTAGACGGGGCGTTCCGGCAAAGATAGATACCTGAACGCATTAAATCCGGCGGCCTAGGCCGGACGGTCTAAACCTTTCGGCCAAAATCGGCTTTATTTTGTTGTGCAAAGAACGCGCGAGCAACATATGGTGTATCCGGCCTCTTTTTATATAGCGGCCATATAACGGACTTCTTAATCAAAAACGGCGCGTTTTATTTTATTGAAAAAACGAATCCGCATTTTACTTTTTCCGTTTTTAATCCTATATTCCTGTCGCGCGAAAGGATAACGGATGATACTGAAATCGAAAAAAATTGATATGCTGGACGGCGCGCTGCTGCCGTCGATGCTGCGTTTCGCCCTGCCACTGATGGCGTCCAGCGTTTTGCAGCTGCTGTTCAACGCGTCCGACATCGCCGTCGTGGGGCATTTCGGTTCAACCCATTCGCTGGCGGCCGTCGGTTCGACAACGACGCTGGTCAGCCTGCTGACAAATTTCTTCATCGGACTCAGCATCGGCACAAACGTGCTGGCATCGCGCTGTCTGGGGGCGAACAATTTCAAATTGTTGCGCCACGTCGTCCACACCTCGCTGGCCTTGGGATTGATTGCCGGCGTTTTTTCGGCGACCGTCGGACTGACGCAATCCGAACGGATTTTAACATGGATGCAAACGCCCGACAGCGTCCTGCCGCTGTCGCTGACCTACACGCGTATTTTCTTTTTCGGCATGGTTCCGACGGCAATCTACAACTTCGGCGCGGCGATTTTGTACGCCAACGGCGAAACGAAAAAACCGCTGATTTTCCTGATCGTTTCCGGCATTACGAACGTCGTTTTGAATCTGGTGTTCGTCATTTGTTTTCGTATGGACGTGGCCGGCGTCGCGACCGCCACCGTCGTCGCCCAAACGCTGGCCATGACGCTGGTTCTGATATCGCTGGGCAAACGCCGCGACTCGTCCAGAATCTTCATCAACCAGATCCGTTTAAATTGGAACATCGTTTGGAACATTTTGAAACTGGGCGTCCCAGCGGGATTCCAAAGCATCGTTTTCAGCCTGTCCAACATGGTGATTCAATCCGCCATCAATTCGTTCGGCCCCGTGTATATGGCGGGCGCGGCGGCGTCGCAAAACGTCGATTGCTTCATCTGGATCAGCATGAACGCGTTCCAGCCGACCGCAACCACGTTCATCAGCCGCAACATCGGCGCGAAACGGTATGCTCGCATCAACAAAATCACGCGCTGCGCGCTGGCCTGCGCGTTTGTCACCGGCATCATCGTCGGCAGCATCGCCGTCTTTTTCGGCACGATGCTGCTGGGCGTCTATACTGGCGATCCGGCGGCGATCGCGGCGGGACTGCTGCGCTTGCGCACGGTCGGAATTCCCTACGCCTTGTGCGGATTGATGGACGTGATGACGGGGGCGTTGCGCGGATTGGGATCTTCGTTCATCCCCGCGGTGATCGCCCTGCTGGGCGCGTGCGGATTACGTCTGGTCTGGATCGCCACGTTGTTCCAGATTCCGAAATACCACACGTTCACCCTGCTGTTTCTGTCTTATCCCGTTTCATGGACGGTGACGGCGGTAGTGCTGGCGATTGCTTATCTGATCGTGCGGCGTAAATATCCGGCGCATGACGAACCCGCCCCCGCACCTGTGTTTTAAAGGATCATTCCACCACGTCAAAGGTGAAAACGGCTTTTTGATCCGTTTGCTTGTTCAGCTTTTCCCACGGCCGGTAATAATACCCCGTGACCGTGACCTTCCCCGCGCGCGCGGCGGTAAAGGACAGCTGTTTCGTTCCGCCCGCGCCCAAAAACGGCGAATCGGACGCGACATAGCTTTCATCCGCGCCCGTCAAAACGTTCTGGTCGTGCGGGAAAAAGAAAAACTGCCACGAATAGCCCGTGGACGGGTTTTCCGGCAGCCGGACGACGACGCGCCCGCCGGCGGGAATGACGAAAGTTTCCCCGTTGTTCTGCTCCGTCACCTGAAACGGCGCGGCGGCGCAGGCGGACAAAACGGCGCACAAAGCGGCGATCAAAGCTTTTTTCATCTCACACCCCCAATTTCCGATAGGCTTCCAGTTCTTCAATCGTGTTAATGTCGGCGGGCGCGTTTTCAATCAGCTTGATCTTGTCAACGATCAACGCCTGAACGTGATACCCGTTTTGCAAAAACCGCAGCTGCTCCAACTTTTCGCGCTTTTCCAAAACGGCCTCGCCCATTTGCGGGAATTTCATCAAAACGCTTGTTTTGAAAACGTAAATGCCGATGTGGTGGTAGTAATCCTGATACGGGCATTTTTCCACGTCGCGGACATAGGGCGCCAGACTGCGCGTGAAATAAACGGCGCGCCCCTGCGTTTCGCCCTTTTCCAACCCCATGACGATTTTGACGTTGTTCGGGTTTTCGGCGTCTTCCCGCGTTTTAAAGACCATGCCGCACGTCGCTAAATCGCAATCGGTTTCCTCGATGATTTTGATCAGCCGGTTGTTGATCGCGGGATCGACATTGATGTTATCGCCCTGAAAATTGACGGCGATGTCGTATTTCACACCGTCGGGGTCGATTTCTTTCAACGCGGTCGCGATCCTGTCCGTTCCGGACGGCAGGTTCGGGTCGGTCAGAACGCACGTCGCGCCGAAACTTTCGGCAACGTCCCTGATTTCCCGATCGCCGGCCGCGATGCACACGTCGCCTTTGATCGCGGCTTTGACGTGTTCGTAAACGTGCTGGATCAACGGCTTTCCGTTAATGTCGCGCAAGGGCTTGTTCGGCAGACGGGTCGCCGCCAACCGCACGGGAATCATCGTAATCACTTTGCTCATTTTATCCTCGCTTTATTTTTGTTGTTCCAGCCATTGTTTGAATTCGACCACGTCGCGCACCTCCGGCACGTCGCGCAGATCGGCGGGGGAATCCGTCGTGAATTCGCTACGCATCCGGACGCATTTCGCGCCGACGGCCTTGGCGGCGTACAGGTTGTATATCCGGTCGTCCACCAACACGGTTTCGTCCGCTTTCAACCCGTATTTTTCAAAGCATTGACGCAACATATCCTCTTTGGCCGTGTCGTGCATGAATTTGCCGTGCCGCACACATTCGATCGTCAAAAAGTCCGCCACGTCTTTCAACAAAACGTTCAGCAGCCGCTTTTTCGTTTCAACGTCGAACGTCGCGGACAAAGTGAACTGCCTGTATCCCGCCGCATTCAGATCGCGCAAAGTTTCGACGACGCGCGGATACAGCGGACGGTTGTTGAAAAATTCGGGCGAAGCGCAAAAATCCCTGTCCATTTGCACACCCTTTGTCGGGTGGGTTTTCAGCTCCAAAGCCCCGTATTCCGGCGCGACGGGCAGGACTTTCGGCAAATCGTCCCATTGCAGACCGGCGTAATCGTTTTTATAGTTCGGATGGTTCGTCAAAAAATGATAATAGGCGAAATTGATGTTCGCCAACACGCCGTCCACATCCCAGAAAATGTTTTTAATCACCGCATCATCCTTTAAAAAAGTTTGATACAGGATAAACCGCCCCGCCCCGCGACGCAAGCCCTTTAAACCAAACGCCCGAACAGGTCGTATTCGGTCACGTCGGTGATTTTGACTTTGACGAACGTTCCGGCTTCGACGAAATCCTTCGATGTGAAATAAACTTTGCCGTCAACGTCGTATCCGTTGGAATAGTCGCGGCCGAAAAACATATCTTCGTCCTCGTCGAACCCCTCGCACAAAACGTCGCAGGTTTCGCCGACGCGCTTTTGCTGCAGCTCGAAACTGATTTGCGCCTGCGCCGTCATCAACGCGTCCAACCGTTCGCGCTTGACCTCCTCGTCAATCTGGTCGGGATAGTCATAGGCGGGCGTCCCCTCTTCGCGCGAATAGGCAAACGCCCCCAAACGGTTCAGTTTCTCTTCCTTGACGAAATCCAGCAATTCCGCGAACTGCGCGTCCGTTTCCCCCGCGAACCCGACAATGACGGTCGTGCGGATCACGATGTCGGGCATCGCGCGACGCAGCTTTTCAATGACGGATTTGATCTGCGCCTTGTCCCCGTGGCGGTTCATCCGGCGCAGCACGGCGTCGGAAATGTGCTGGATCGGCATATCCAGATAGTGCAGAACCCGCGGATTCGTCCGCATTTCCTCGATCAGCTCGTCGTCGATTTTGTCGGGATAACAATAGAAAATCCGGATCCACGGAATGTCCGTTTCCGCCGCCAACCGGCGTAGCAATTCGGCCAAAGCGGGCTTTTTGTACAGGTCGATGCCGTAACGCGACGTGTCTTCGGCAATCAGATTCAACTCTTTCGCCCCCGCCGCCGCCAAATCTTGCGCCTCTTCAACAATGCTTTCAATCGTGCGGGAACGGTATCGGCCGCGGATTCTGGGGATCGCGCAATAGGAACAACGGTTGTCGCATCCCTCGGATATGCGCAGGAAAGCGGCCGGCGAATCGCCGGACAGCATCCGTTCGCCTTCGATGGCCGTTTCCTCGTAATTTTTAAAATCGGCGTACTTTTCGGATTCAAGGGATTTGCGCACCGTTTCAACGATATCGTGAATGCCGCCCAAACCGGTCACGGCGTCGATTTCGGGCAGACGTTCCAAAATTTTGTCCCGCCACCGTTCGGCCAAACATCCCGTGACGATCAGTTTTTTCAGCTTTCCCTTTTTTTTCAGCTTGGCGACCTCTTTGATCGTGGCGACGGATTCGTCCTTGGCGTCGCCGATGAACCCGCAGGTGTTGATCAGGATCACCTCGGCTTCGTTCGCGTCGCCCGTGATTTCATAATGCGCGTCGTCCAAATGCGACAACATCATTTCGGTGTCGATCGTGTTTTTGGAACATCCCAAAGAAATAAATCCGATTTTCATAGCTTTCCCGCCGTGGTTAAAAGATCAGGACGCCATAATGAAACGGCGGGCGTTCGATGTCAAACCGATAAACGATCCAACCGCTTTTTTTCGGATTTCAGCACGTCTTTCAACGTGATTTCGGCCATGGCCTTGCGGATTTTCTTGTTCAATCCCGACCACATTTTGCACGCCGAACAATCGCCGGATTTCGGACAGAATGACTTGTCGATCACACATTCGACGACGGAAACCGTCCCCTCCATGGCCTCAACCACGTCTAACAGAGTGATTTCCTTAGGCTGTTTCAACAGCCGCAGCCCGCCTTTCGCCCCGCGCAGGGATTCGATGAACCCCGCTTCGTTCAACGGCAGAATCAGCCGGCTGATGTATTTTTCGGAAATCTGCTGGGATTCGGCGATTTCTTTCATCAACCGCGGATTTTCCCCGTCGTGCAAAGCCAGATCCAGCAAAATCCGCCAGCCGTAACGTCCTTTTGTCGATATTTTCATCGCGTCATCCTTTCCGTTTGATCCCTTTATACCACAAAACGGCGGAAAATAACCTGAAATTTAATCACTACCAAACAGGTTGACATTTTTGAAAAACGGATGTAGCTTAAATAGTGTTTTCACTCTGACAGGAAAGGGATTAACATGAAAAAGGTTTGTTTGCTGGCTTTCGCCTGTATGCTGTACGCCTCCGCCGCGTTTGCGGCTTGCGGATGCGGACATCAACCGTGCGGCTGCGGATGCGGCGCGACGGCTGAATGCAACTGCGGAAAGTAACGGATTGAAAAGCGATTCGGGGCTTTCCGCGACGGAAAGCCCCTTCTTTTATGAAAGAAAACGAGGAATAAAATGAGAGTGTTTAAAACTGTTTCGGAACTGGTCGGCCACACGCCCCTGATGGAACTGGCGCGCTTTGAACAGGCGGAAAATCTGACAGCGACCGTTCTGGCCAAACTGGAAATGTTCAATCCCGCCGGATCTGTCAAGGACAGAATCGCCAAAGCGATGATCGACGACGCCGAACAAAAGGGGCTGTTGAAACCGGATTCGGTCATCATCGAACCGACCAGCGGCAACACGGGCATCGGGCTGGCGGCGATCGGCGGATCGCGCGGCTACCGCGTCATTTTGACCATGCCCGAAACGATGAGCGTCGAACGCCGCAACCTGTTAAAGGCTTTCGGCGCGGAACTGGTGCTGACGCCGGGGGCGAAAGGCATGGCCGGCGCGGTCGAAAAGGCCGAGGAACTGGCCAAGGAAATTCCGAACGCCTTTATTCCGGGGCAATTTGTCAACCCCGCGAACCCCGCGGCGCATAGGGCGACGACCGGCCCCGAAATCTGGCAGGACACGGACGGCAAGGTTGACTTCTTTGTCGCGGGCGTCGGCACGGGCGGCACGCTGTCGGGTGTCGGCGGTTATTTGAAAAAGATGAATCCCGCCGTCAAAGTCGTCGCGGTCGAACCCGACGCCTCTCCGCTGCTCAGCGAAGGCAAAGCGGGCCCCCACCCGATTCAGGGCATCGGCGCGAACTTCATCCCCGAAACGCTGGACAGGACGGTTTACGACGAAATCATCCGCGTGACGGGCGAACAGGCATTCAAAACCGGCCGTTTTCTGGCGCGCAAAGAGGGGCTGCTGGTCGGCATTTCGTCGGCGGCCGCCGTCTATGCGGCGTCCGAAATCGCCAAACGTCCGGAAAACAAAGGCAAAACGATCGTCGCTTTGCTGCCCGACACCGGCGAACGCTACCTGTCCACCCCGATGTTTTCGGAATAAAGGTTAAAAGGTCGATTTTTCCAAAACGACCGACGCGTCCAGCCGCAACAGCAAATCTGTCATCCGGCGCAGAAAAGTCCCGCTCAGCACCCGCAGCGGGACTTTTTTTCCCGCCTTTGACTGAAACGTGATCCTGTCCGGCGCGTTTAAAAACGCGGCCAAAGTCTTGGCGATTTCGGCGTTGCGCTGGCGGTGGGCGTTCGCCATCGACAGATAGCCGGTGATCGCCGGAACGACCGCCCCGTTTTCCACGTCGGCGGCGTCCCCGCGCCGCAGATACAGCGTGTCGATGTAACGTTTGTACCCGCGCACCAACCCGCTTTCCGTATAGGACGCCGAAAACGCCGTCACCGTCGCGCCGTTCAAAAAGTTTTTAACGTCTTTCAACGGATCGCCTTTGCGCAAAAAATGCTTGAACGCCAAAACCAGCTGCCCCTGCTGCGCGTTTGAAACGCCGGACAGGGAAACGTCAACCGACCACGCGCCCAAACACCTGTCCGAAATTCCGGCTTTCAACCTCATGTTCCCGTTTGACGGCGAATAGGAATATTCCCCCGTGACGTTCGCGCTGATCCGGTCGCATCCGGCCAGCATCAAAGCGTACAGCGGACGGTTCAAAACGTCTTCGACCGGATTGAAAGAGGCCAGCGCGTCGATCACGCTTTCGTCGTCGCCTTTCAGCAACCGCGCGACATCCGTCAGCCGCAGGGAAACCTTTTCGGCCTCAAACGCGATTTTGGACGGGACGCCGCCGCTTTCCCGATAATCGCGCACGGTAAACCGCTTGACGTCGTTTTCCAGCGACGGCAAAGCGTTCAACCGGACGGAAACGCCCTTTAACACGGCGACATCCGACACGGCCAGCGAAATGCCGCGGTATGAAACGGCGGTGTTGATTCCGTTGCGCGTCAAAAAGGCGTGAACGTTTTTCAGTTCCTCGTCCTTTTGCAATAAAACCATGAAAACGCCGCAAGCCGTGAACAGCAAAAACAAAATCACAACAGCGACCCACATACTTTTCGTCACGGTTCGTCCTCCCGCCGGTACGGGGCGTGATACGGACGCCAGTTCGGCTTTTCATGCCGCCGCCGGATCAACCCGACCAAATCCGCCACTTCGCCGCAGGCCTCCTGTTCGCAGGCGGCGGCGGCGGACAATTCCAGCACGCCGGCGGTGAAAGGGTCGTCCTTTTTGTATTTCCTTCTTTCCTCGTCGGTCATGGCGCGCAAATTCCCGCTGACGATGTGCCATCCCTGCCGGTTCAACAACCCGCTAGCCTGCGTGATCAAAAATTCGGACGGCCATTCGACCCACGCCTTGTCCAACCCTGACGAAGCGATATTGACCAGCAGGTTGACGCGCACGGGCTTTTGAATGATCGACGCCGCCGTCAACATCGCGGGCAGGTTGTCGATCCTGTCCACCCCGATCATATAGGCCAACCGCCCCAGATAATCCGCCTGCGTCAATTCGTTGTAATCGGCCATCATCAACTGATGTTCGCGCAAATCCTCGTTCCGACGGATGTTTTCGCGCAACCGCGCCAGATTTTGCGTTTTATCGGACGCGATTTTCCATTTTTTCGCGGGCTTTCGTTCCAAAACGGCGGCGTAGATCAGCTTTGAATCCGCATCCGTCCCCTCGCTCCCTCCGGCGTTTTCCGGCATATCCATACCGGCGATCCCCTGCGGCACGGTCGTTGCGAAAAACCGCATCCGCGTCGCGCCGGAACAAAAGATGTCGGCAAAGCTTTCCGCCGTGCGCAATATGTTGTCCGTCACGGCCTGTTCCAAAAACAACTCTTCGTTTTCCGTCACGGCGGCGATCGTGAACGGCGTGCACCCCGCCCATGGCGAATACAGCCCCGTTTTACGGTTGCGGCGGCTTTTCAAATATCCGACATAGTGGATTTTCAATTCCGGATCCGAATCGATCAGATAGCTGGCTACCTGCTCGTCCCTGTTCGCGCCGTACCGGTTCAACAAAACGACGTTCAGGTTTTTGCGCCCCGTGAACCGCCCCTCGGTGAAATACCCGTCCAGTGTCGTTTCCAAATTGTCGCGGTCGTTGAAAACGGACACCTCGGCACGGCCATAGACCAGATTTTCGGAACACGAATTGCCGCCGACGCTAATGAACCAGTTTTTCATTTTCGACGCGGGCTTGTCGGTCGTGTAAAAAATGGAACAACGTTTGTCTTTGGAATAAATGCGGTGTTCCAGCGCACTTTGGTCGATATGCGCCATGATCTTCTGCTTTCCGGCGGGCGGCGTCCATTCCCTGACCGGAAACCCGTCTTTCGGGCGGGCGGACGCGACGGCCGCGGCCTGCAGCTGGCGGATTTTGACTTTCAGTGTCCCCTTTTCCGGTTTCCATTTATCCGATGCGGACGCGGAACCCTGATACACCAGCGTGTTGGAACTGTATCCGTCGATCACGGCCTGTTGGGCGGCGGAACATTCGCCCTTTAAAACGACGGCCACTTTCGACATCAGCGCGTTCAACGCCGGTTCTTCAAATGCGGCTTCGTCCTGCGCGAAAATTTTCAAACTCAGGATGTCGTCGCACCACTTGCCGTTTTCGGCTTCGGCGAAAACCTCGACGCCGACCTTTGCAGAATAGGCGATCCGCTTCATTTCATGCCCCGTCGGTATGTCAAGCGTCTGCGCGCCCGCCACGGGTGTCAGGAAAAAAAATAACGCCACCATTTTGAAAAAACTGTTCATACCGCCAACTATAAAATATAATTTCGGAAAATTGTAGCTTTAAAACAAAAGGAAAAAAGTTTGATCGTCCCCGACAGAAAAACGGAAAGCTATCTGAACGAACCCGCGACGCCCAAAGCCGTCGCCCGCCTGTGCCGCGCGGGCGTCATTGCGCCGACCGCTTTTTTACAAGCCGCCGCCCTGTGCCGCATCGACGGCGGATGGGAAAAGGGCGTTATCGCTTTTCTGCGCCTTTCGACCGCCCTGTTTTTTGCCGCCGTGCTGTTTTTCCTGACGCTTGCGCATTGGGATTTCCTGTATCAAACGGGCGGGTTCGCCGCCGCGGCCGTTTTGTTCGGGGGTTGCGCCTGCTTGCGCCGCCGCCATGCCGCCGCCGATTACGCCGGCATCGGTCTGATCATTTTAATGTATTTTCTGCCCGACACCGTTTTCATGTCGGGGGCGTCCGCCCGCGCCAACCTGCTGGCCTGCGCCATTTTGTCCGGCGTGTGGGCAGTGCCGTCCGGCCGCGCCGGCGTCCGGCTGTCGCCTTTCGTTTTATTGAACGCGGCGTTCTGCCTGTCTTGCGACGGCGTGCTTTTCCTGTTCGCCGCCGCCCTGAACGCCGCCATATTGATCGCGCGCGAAGTTTTCAGGGAACATTCCGCCCTTTCTCCGGCCGTTTTCCGTCTTTTCTTTTTAGCTTCGACACTCGCTTTTCTGTTCGCCGCGGCGACCGAAAGCAACAATGTTTTCCCGTTTCTTCTCTGCCTGACCGTTTCCGCGGCGGCGGGATACTTTTACACCGCCCGCCTGCCCGATGCCGGATCGCCGCGCATAGTTGCCGTATTTAACGTGGCATGGATCGTTTTCGGGATTTTCCGCCTGCTGAACGCCGCGCCGATCGCGCCTGAAACGGCGCGCGCCCTGACCGGTCTGGCCGCGTCCGCGCTGATCGCGGCGGAATTGATCGCCGACCGCCTGAAAGTTTCCGCAACAAAGGAAAACGAAGATGCCCGCTGATTTTTCATTGCGCCAAACGCTGGCCTGCCTGAACGTTTCCGTGTTCAACCCCGCGGTCGAACCGGCGCTGAAACAAGCCTGCCGCATTGACGCCGAACGCAAAACCGCCAAGAAAGATCCGTTTCACGGCCTGTTTTCGCTGATCGTTTTACAACTGGCGGCGTTCGCCTGCTTCGTCGGCCTGCGCCCCTATGCCGTTTGGGCGGGAACGGCTCTGACGCTCGCGGGACTGGTCGCCGCGACCAAAACGAAAAACGCCGCCTTTCACCGGTTCGCCACGGTTTATTTGTGGGCGGGACTAATGCTGCTGGGGGAAAAACTGTTTTTCCTGCTGCCCGCTGCCGTTCCCGTGCTGATTTTACCCGTTTTATCGTCCGGCATGACGAAACCGTCCCGCCGCGAACGGCGGATACTCGGATCGTTTTGGCTGGCCGTAACGACCTTTGCCGCCGCGTTTCACCTTGCCCCCGCCGCCGTTTTTCCGATCGCCGGATTTTTTTCGCTGATCGGCGCGGCCGGATTGCTTTTCCCGTTGAAAAACGTTTTCGCCCGCGAACCGGCCACCGTTTTCATCCTGTCCCCGCTGTTTTTGGAACTGGGGCTGGAAACAGCCGCCCTGACCGGCTGGACGCCCCCCGTTTCATCCGTCTGCGTTTCGGCCGCGGCGTTCGCGCTGCAGGGCGTTTTGCTGACCCTGGCCTTGCGTAAAGATTTGGAAAGCGGGGAAAAAGCCCTGTTCTGGCTGTCAACCGCCGCGCTGTTCGCTTTTGCCATAACGGTTTCGGACGGTATGGTCGGTGCGGCCGCACTGCTGGCCGTCGCCTATTTCACGGATGCGCGTTCGCTGGCGAAAACGGCGGCCGCCCTGCTGATCGCCTTTCTGGCCGTTTTCATTTTAAACCTGCCGGTTTCCCTGTCGTCGGCCGCGACGCTCTGCGCCGCCGCCGGATTGCTTTCCGCCCTGCTTTGCCGATGCTTGCAACGCCGTTTCGCGTCAAAGGAGCAAAAACCATGCGCCGATTGATCATCGCCATTTTCTGCCCCGTGCTGATTTTAACCGTTCTGACCGCGCGCTACGCCGCGTCCGCGCATAATGTGAAAAACGGCGTTCCGCTGTTGTTACCCGCATCCGTTTTGGAAACGGGCAAAGACGCGTTTTCTCCGTTTGTCCGCCTGCGCTATCACAATTTCATTCCGATCAACGCCATGTTGGAAAAGAAAGGAACGATCATCGTTGAACGGACGGACGGCGGCCGAACAGAATTTTCATCCCTGCCGTCGAAACGGCCTTTGCGCCCGCGCGAAACGCTGTTGAAATACACAGTGACGGACGACAACGGCGCGGATGCGTCCGTCCGCTTTTCCGCCACACTTTTACGCTTTTCCAAAACAAACGGCTTCCGCCCCGAATCCGTGCGCTTCGCCGTCGTCAGGGCGGACAAATCCGGCGACGCCCTGCTGACGGGCTTGGCGGACGCCAACGGAACCCTGCTGGTCAAAGGGATCGCGCAGACGAATCGCAGCCGCTGAAATCGACGTGAAAGATGTGGTATTTCTCCGCGCTCTTCGCCGGAACGCCTTGCACCCGCTTGACAAAGCACGGCAACTTTCCCGTCACCAGCAACCGCCCGATCAGCTTCATCGGATCAATGGATACGAACGGCCGTAACTCCGGCTTTGCCGTATAGTACGGATCGTCCAGCAAAATCGTTTTGATCTGATGCTTTTCCAACAGGCGGCGCGTTTTTACCATATCATAGCCGTGTAACATCGCCGCCGTGTCCAAAATGCCCTCGGCGTTGGAATGGTACGGCGACCCGACAACGGGAATTTCCGTCAGCCACGCGATTTCCGGCCCGCGCGAAGACGCCGCCAGAATGCTTCCTTTTTCCTTGGACAGATACGGAATGAAATCCTCCGGCGTCGTTTTGCTTTGCCATTCGATTTGGAAATCATAGGACAGCGTCGCAAACGCGAAAAACAGCGACACGGGGAAAAAGACGGCCGGCACCGCCAAAACGCTGCGGACGCTTTCCTTTTTCCAAAACCGCGCCCGATCGTACCAAACGCGCAAAGACAGAACGACGATCACCGGCGCGAACGCCCCCGCCGGACGGCCGAACCGACGGCTGATCAATGCCAAGACCGCGAAAAACACCAACGCGGCGCCGAACGCGAACATCATCTTTTTTTGCCGGAACGATGCGAAGAAAAACGCCAAAGCCATACAAACACACGCGACCAGCGGCAACCCGTCGAATTTGACCAGCGCGCTCATGGTCAGCACAGCCGGCCACAGTTCGGTGATGTACTTCGCCCATACGTCGTACAGTTCGGGCGCGATAGGAGACCCGAAAACCGCCTGCGCGCCGAACAGATACAGCGTAAATCCCATTGAAAACAACGTCAGCAAAGCAACGACGGACAGCCGCCCGACAACGGATGAAATACCGACTTCGCGCTCGAAATACTCTGCCATGAAAAAGGACAGCGCCGCGAATCCGGCGACCGCCGCCAACAACACGGACAACCGCCCGTTATCCGCGAATAAAAATCCCTGCATGGGCGGATTGACGGCCAGACACGCCAGCATTGATAAAAAGAAACACAGCGTGAACAAAAAAATCTGGCGCATGTTCTGGTATCTGAACACCCACGCAATGACCATTCCGCCGATCATCGCCATGGTTGCCAGAAAACCCTCCGGCGACACCCACACGGACAGCCCCGCGAAAACGCCGGCCGCTTTGAAATACGCGATCCTTTGCGTTTTAAACCCGCGCGCCAGTTCGCCGACAATCAGGATCAGAAACAGGTTCAGTAGAACGTGATGATCCGCGCGGCCGGCGGTAAACAGCGCGTAAGTGGCCAACGGCATGAAATACAGCGCGGCGGCGGCGGCTCTTAAAAAAGCGCCCGCGAACGGCCGGCACGCCCACACGACCGCGACGGCCGAAGCGACCGCCATGACGGGCTGGTACAGGAAACAACCGTAAAAAACGGCCTGTTTCAACGGCAGGAACGGCAAAAACGGCAACGTCGTCAGATACAGGAAAACGTCCGTCGCGCGCGTGAAATGCAAAATCTGCCCGAACGGGTAGTTGTCGTGCCGGTACATGATTTCCGCCCACGATCCGGATTGGATGAAATCGACCAACCGCATGGCGTGCGTGTAGTTGTCCGTTTCCGGCATCAAACCGTTTGAACCGGCAATCAAAACGATCTGCCACAGCAACACCGGCAGAGCGATCAAAAAGTATTCGTATTTTTCATAACGCGCGCTTTTTCCCGCGCCTTGATCACAAATCAAACAAATCCCCCTGTTTTTCACTGGCGTTTTCCGGTGTTTCGTCCGGTTCGTAAACCCCGCTGAACGGATAGTGTCTGGCACATCTGGGTTCGTAAATGTCCGCCGCGCCCAATTCGATGTCGGCTTTCGATCCACCGCGTTTGTACGTGTAAATGGCCGGTTCGCCGCACAGGGCGCATCTGGCTTGCAGCGGCGTGTAACGGTCCGCGACACCTTTTAATTTTGAAATGATTTCAAACGGTTCGCCTTTCCAGTTCATGTCCAGCCCGCAACACACGACGTGCAGCCCCCGCCCGACCAGCGTTTTGATGCACGCGATGATGTCGCCGCCGAAATAGGGTTCGGTGAAAAACTGGATCTCGTCGAAAAACACGGCCTGCGCCTTTTCGATCGCGCCGGATTCCAGAATTTCGGACGTGTTGGTCAGGTTGAACGCGGCGGCGGCGACTCCGTCGTGCGTTTTGATTTCGCAAATGCCGTACCGCGTGTCGAACGACGGTTTGATCAGCACCATTTCCCCGTCGAACGCCCGCGCTTTTTTCAGCAAAGCCGACGTTTTTCCGGCGAACATGGGGCCCGCGATGACTTCCAAATACCCTTTTGACATAACCAGCCGTCCCGAATTTAATGACAAACGATTTCATGTAGGTTTGCCCGCAACCGCTCCGCCTGTCCAGCAAAAAAGCGAAACCGGAATGTTTCCGCGCCTTTCACGCGTCTATAAAAAGTTAACGGGCGACGGAAATGCTTTGAAAAAAAAATCGGTTCAATATATAACTGGAACAAGCAAGATTTAGTGTAACGGAACAGAGGTTTTCATGTTGACTCAAGGATTGGAATTGACGCTGATCGGTATGTCCGGCGTCTTTTTGTTTCTGTTGCTGCTGGTCGCGGCGATGTACGCGCAGGCGGCGATTTTCAAATATCTGGGTGTTTCGGACGAATCCGGAAAAACGGACGCCGCGGACGACGGCGATTTGATCGCCGCGGCTATCGCGGTCAAGCTGAAAAACGGCTAACGGTAAGGTGAAAGAATATGGCTAAAAAAGTTATCAATTTTATGTGCACGGCGTTTCGCGACGGTTTTCAATCCGCCTACGGGATGCGCGTTCTGCCCAAAGACTACTTCCCCGCTGTGGAAATGGCGCGCGACGCGGGCATCCGCTATTTTGAAGCCGGCGGCGGCGCGGCGTTCCAATCCGCGTTCTTTTACTGCAACCAGAACGCTTTCGACGTGATGGACAAATTCCGCGAACTGGCGGGACCCGACGCGAACCTGCAGACGCTGGCGCGCGGCATCAACGTCGTCGGATTGGATTCGATGTCCACCGATTTGATCAAACTGCACGCCAAGCTGTTCAAAAAACACGGCATGACGACGATCCGCAACTTCGACGCTCTGAACGACCCGAACAACCTGATCGTTTCGGGCAAGGCGATCAAAGAAGCCGGATTGCAACACCAGATGACGATCACGATCATGTCTCTGCCCCCCGGATGCACGGGCGCGCACGACCCCGATTTCTACGAACAGCGCCTGCGCGCGGTTCTGGACGCCGACGTTCCGTTTGATTCCCTGTGCCTGAAAGACGCGTCGGGCACCTGCACGCCCGTGATTGTCCATGAAACGATCAAGCGGATGCGCAAACTGACGGACAAACCGATTTCGTTCCACACGCACGAAACGGCCGGCACGTCGGTTCTGTGTTGCATGTCGGCGATCGAAGCCGGCGCGGACACGATCGACCTGTCTTTGGCGCCCGTTTCCGGCGGCACCTGCTCGCCCGACGTGCTGACGATGTGGCACGCCCTGCGCGGCACGGATTACGTTTTGGACGTCGATCCGCAAAAGATTTTGGAAACCGAGGAATTTTTGAAAAACGCGCTGTCCGAATACCTGTTGCCGCCCGAAGCGACAAAGGTCGAACCGCGCGTTCCCTGGTCGCCCTTGCCCGGCGGCGCGCTGACGGCGAACACGCAGATGCTGCGCGACAACGGCATCATGGACAAATTCCCCGCGATCGTCAAAGCGATGGAAGAGGTCGTGCGCAAAGGCGGCTACGGCACGTCCGTCACGCCCGTGTCGCAATTCTATTTCCAGCAGGCGTTCAACAACGTCATGCAGGGTCCGTGGAAAAAGATCGCCGCGGGATACGGCAAAATGGTTTTGGGTTACTTCGGCCGCACGCCGCATGAACCCGATCCCGAAGTCGTCAAAATCGCTTCCGAACAGCTGGGATTGGAACCGACGAAGGAATCGCCGCTGGCCATCAACGACCGCAACCCCGACAAACAGATCGCGCATTTCCGCGACATTTTGAAACAAAACAACCTGCCCGAAACGGACGAAAACATCTTTATCGCAGCGGCTTGCGGCGAAAAAGGCATCGCGTTCCTGAAAGGCGAAGGCAAGATCGGCGTCCGCTACAAAGAAAAACCGCGCGCGACGACGGGCGATTTCGACGTTGTCGTGAACGGCAAAAAACACAACGCGACGCTGAACGGCGACACGGTCGTCGTTGACGGCAAATCCTTCACCGTCACGGTCGGCGCGGCCGGCAAGGTCGAAGCCAAACCCGCGGCGGCCGGAAACGGCGCGGCGGCGGACGTGACCTCGCCCGTCCCCGGAACGGTGGTCAAGATCGTCGCGAACGCGGGCGACCGCGTGACCAAAGGTCAGCCCATCATGATTTTGGAAGTCATGAAAATGGAAAACCCGATTCCCGCGCCTGCGGACGGCGTCGTTGACAAAATCGCCGTTCATCAGGGCGATCAGGTTGTCACGGGTCAGCTGCTGATGACGCTGAAATAAGGGGGCGGACATGGAAAAACAATTTTTCAAAGCCGAACGCCGCCACAAATTCATTATGTGGTCGGTCGTCGGTCTGTGCGCCCTGTTTTCGCTGGTCAACATTGTCGCGGCGGCTTCGGGCGGACGGATCGGCCAGATGTTTTCCGACTATATGGCCAATCACGAATCGTTCGCCATGCTGGTGAAATCGACGGGTCTGTACGGCTTTCTTTCCGATTCCGGATCGACGGTTTCCTCAACGGGCAAGGAAATGTTGCTGTCCATGGGCATGGGACAGCTGGTCATGATCGGCATCAGCCTGATCCTGATCTATCTGGCGATTGCCAAAGGATTTGAACCGCTGTTGCTGATTCCGATCGGATTCGGCGGCCTTTTGTCGAACGCGCCTGGCGCCGGCGTGTCCGAAGTCATGGACGGCGTGACGGGATTTTTGCTGTATATCTATAACATCGGTATCGCCCCGCCCAGCATTTTCCCGCTGATCATCTTTATGGGCGTTGGCGCGATGACGGATTTCGGCCCCATGATCGCCAACCCCAAAGTCGCCCTGCTGGGCGGCGCGGCGCAGTTCGGCATTTTTGCGACCGTTTTGGGCGCGCTGTGGCTGACCGATCTGGGATTGGTGAACTTCACGCTGAAACAAGCGGCGTCAATCGGCATCATCGGCGGCGCGGACGGCCCGACGGCGATTTTCCTGACGGGACGTCTGGCACCCGAACTGATGGGCGCGATCGTTGTCGCGGCGTATTCCTATATGGCGCTGGTACCGATCATCCAGCCGCCGATCATGCGCGCGCTGACCTCGGTTGAAGAACGCAAAATCAGAATGAAACAACTGCGCGAAGTGTCCCGCAAGGAAAAGATTGTCTTCGTTTTTCTGGTCGTCCTGCTTTGCATCCTGTTCGTTCCCAGCGCGGCGCCCCTGATGGGGATGCTGATGTTCGGCAACCTGCTGCGTGAAAGCAAAGTCGTTGACCGTCTGGCGAAAACGGCGGCGAACGATTTGTGCAACATCGTGACGATCTTCATCGGCCTGACGGTCGGATCGAAACTGTCCGCAGACAAGTTTCTGGCCAAAGAAACGCTGGGGATTTTGTTCCTCGGTCTGGCGGCGTTCTCGATCGCGACGGCCACGGGCGTTCTGATGGCGAAACTGATGAACGTGTTCAGCAAAGAAAAACTGAACCCGCTGATCGGCGCGGCGGGCGTTTCCGCGGTTCCGATGGCGGCGCGCGTCGCCGACCGCGTGGCCAAGGAAGCCGACCCGACGAACTTCATCCTGATGCACGCCATGGGGCCCAACGTGTCCGGCGTAATCGGCTCCGCGGTCGCGGCCGGTATTCTGCTGGTGATGTGCAACTGATGGAATCCGTTGTTTCAAAGGAAAACACGGCCGGCGGAGCGGGCAAATCCCGCGCTGTCGGCCTGTTTCTTTTAAAGCGGTACGAAGAAGCGGCCGCCGCGTTCGACGAATTGTCGATGCGCGATCCCGACGATATGGCCAGCTGGACGAACGCGATCATATGCCGATTGCAATATTCCCGTCCGGACGCCGTTTTTTTCGACGAAATGCGCAAAAGGGTCGGCCGCCTGCCTGCGCAGGGCTACCTGTGTCTGGCCGAAGTGCTGAACTCTTTTGACCGATACGGGGAAGCTCTGGTCTTCGCGGACAAGACGCTGTCCGTCGATCCGGACAACGCGGATGCCTGCCTGTTGAAAGCGGGATTGCTGGACGCCCTGAACCGGACGGACGATCAATATGAATTCATCAAATCGTTCTATCCGCGACTGAAACGGAACGAACGCGTTTTATGCTACGCGGCCTATTACGCCGCTTTGTTCTGGAACACGCGCCAAGCGTCGTTTTTTCTGAAAAAAGCTTTGAAGGCCAATAAAAACGCGGCGTTGCAAAACACGTTTTTCTACGCCGCCCTGACCTCCGGCCATATGGAAAAGGAAATCATCGCCTATGGCGCGGACGCGTTGAACGACCGCGCGGACAATCCCGTCGTCTGGATGGCGGTGGCTAACGCCGACGCCGCGCTGGGGGAATACGACGCGGCGGACGAAGCGTTCGGCACGCTGGCCGGATTGACGGATATTCCCGACGACGCGCGGCTGAATTGGGCGCGAGTGCTGATTGCAAAGAAAAATTATGACCGTGCCGCCGGATTGCTGGAACACGTTTCCGGCTATTCGGACACGCTGTTTTCATTGATCCGGATGCTGTTGTTCGCAATGCGCGCCGACGGCTTGAAAGACACGGCGGATCAAAAGGCGGCGGCGTTCCGCGCGGCGTACGGGAATATGCCGCAAATCGACTATTTGTGCGCCGCGTTTTCCGGCGGCGAAATCAAACATTCCGCCCCGATCGAATTTATCGACGCCGCCAGCGAACTGCCCGATCCGGACGCTTCGCCCGACCGGAAATCCTTTTTGGCGAATGTGCTGGACAAAGCTTTTCAAACCGCCGGCCTGTCCGTCGCGAAATCCATGGCCGTACTGGACATCGGATGCGGCACGGGCGACGCCGCACCGTTTTTGCGGGATTACAGCCGTCCGGACGGTTCGCTGACCGGTATTGACGTATCCGAAACGGCACTGGCCGCCGCGCAAAATACAAACGCCTACGACCGGCTGGAGGAAAGCGACCTGCTCGCGTTCTGCGCGACGTGCGAAGACCGCTACGACCTGATCGTCAGTTCGGACGCGCTTTATTGGTTCGCCGATCCCGCGCCGGTGTTCGCGGCCGTCGAACGCGTATTGAAACCGGACGGCGTTTTCATTTTCACCGTGACGCCGCAAACGCGCGAACCGGAGTTTTCCGCGGACGTTTACGGCCGGTTCAGCCACAATCCGGCCTATGTGTCCGCCCGCCTGTCGGCATCCGGATTGGTTGAAACCGGCCGGTCGCAGGAAAAGCTGTATAAAACGGATGATCGGGATTACCCCTGCGTCCTGTTCACGGCGCGGAAAAAACCGCAATGACGGACATCGTCGCGCAAATCAACGACAAAAACGGACGGGCGGAATACGACGCCGCTCTGAAACTCGCGTTAAACGCCTTGAAAAACAATCCGGACGACTACGCTTTGCAGGTGGCGGCCGGCAACGCGTATTACGGCCTGCGCGATTTTGCCAAAGCGGAACAGTGCTATCTGGCCGCCGCCGCGTCCTGCCCGCAGGACGCCGTCTGCTGGTCGAATCTGGCCGGCGTCCGTTATGAAACAGGCCGTTACGCGGACGCTTTGGACGCCTGTGACAAAGCTTTGGCCGCCCAGCCCGACTATGCGAACGCGCTGATCCATCGCGGCAACGCGCTGTCCGCCCTGAACCGCTTTGACGAATCGGCCGCCGCCTATGAACGGGCGCTGCGTCAAACGCCCGATGATTTGCTGGCGTTGTTCAATCTGGCCTACGCGCTGTCCATGGCCGATCAAAACGAAAAAGCCGCCACCATTTACCAACATCTGCTGCGCCGGTCGCCCGATGATCCCGAATACCTGTTCGCCGCCGCCGCTTTGGCGGAAAAGACCGAGGATTACGAACAGGCCGCGGAATTGTACCTCCGCCTGTTGGCGGCACAGGAAACGCCGACCACGCACATCATGCTCAGCGGCTGTTTGTACAATCTGCAGCTGCGCGGCGACACGCAAACCGTATGGCGGCTGACGGACGAATGGCTGACCGCCTTTCCCGATAACGCCGTCGCGCGGCACACGCTGGAAACATTGAAAAACGAACACGGCGTCAAACGCGCGTCCGCCGAATACGTCAAGGAATTGTTCGACGCCTTTGCCGATTCTTTCAATGCCGTTTTGGCCGACCTGTCCTACCGCGCGCCGGAATTGGTGGCGGCGGCGGTTCGGCGGTTGGATTTTCCGACCCCGCCCGACGTTTTGGATCTGGGGTGCGGCACGGGGCTGTGCGCCGCGGCTTTGGCGGAACAAGGAATTGCGACAGAAACGCTGACCGGCGTTGACCTGTCCGCCGGTATGCTGAAAAAAGCGGCGGCAACCGACCGCTACACCCGCTTGGAACAAAGCGACATTTTATCCTTTCTGCCGGAAAACGAAAACCGTTTCGACCTGATCATCTCGTCGGACGTTTTCACCTACCTCGGCGATCTGTCGGAATTGTTTTCCGGCATGGCGGCCGCGTTGAAAACCGGCGGGAAAACAGTCTTTACCGTCAGCGAAAACACGCAAAACGAAACGGAATACGTCATGGAACCGTCCGGCCGGTTCGCACACGGCGCGGCCTATGTCCGCGCACAAATGGAACAAAGCGGCCTGTCCGTCACGAACATTGAAAAAACGGAACTGCGTTTTGAAATGGGGCAACCCGTCCGCGGTCTGCTGGTCACGGGGGAAAGGAAATAAAACCTTGATATTTTCCGCCCCTTCTTGTTAAAAAACATAAGAGATTTATTTTATGGAAAAGGAATCCCATGACTGAAATTGCGGAAGAAACCGTCGAAGTGAAAATCGACGAAAAGACAAAGCCCCGCCTGTTTTCTAAAGCGTGGTTTGAAAAACTGATCAATAACGAAGCCACCAGCGGGCTGGTGATGATTTTCGCCATGATCGTCGCGATCGTCTGCGCGAACACGGCGGCGCGTGAACCCGTGCACCACTTTTTGCAAACGACGATCACTTTGGGCGTCGGGGAACAAATGTTCCCGCGTTCGATCGAATGGTGGGTCAACGACATTTTGATGGTTTTCTTCTTTTTGCAGGTCGGTTTGGAACTGAAACGCGAAATGAAAGAGGGGTTCCTGTCCGACATCCGTCAGGTTTTCGTGCCGTGCATCGCGGCGTTGGGCGGCATTTGCTGCCCCGCGATCATTTACGCGATCATCAACAACGGCGCGCCGGAATATATGCACGGCTGGGCGATCCCGACGGCGACCGACATCGCGTTCGCCGTGTGCGTTTTGATGCTGGTCGGCAAACACGTTCCGCAGGCGGCCAAAATCTTTTTGCTGGCGATCGCCATTTTCGACGATTTGGGCGCGATCATCATCATCGCCCTGTTTTACAATCAGGGCGTCTATCTGTCCCTGCTGGGCTACGCCTGCATCGCGACGTTTGCGCTGTACCTGCTGAACAAAATGCAGGTCACGTATTTCCTGCCCTACCTGCTGCTGGGCGTCGTGCTGTGGTTCTGCTTCTTGAACGGGGGGATTCACACGACGATCGCGGGCGTCGTCGTCGCCATGGCCTATCCGATGCGCGTTGACGGCGAAAGGGAATCGCCGCTGAACAAATTGATGAAAGTGCTGAAACCGTGGGTTGATTTCTTCATCCTGCCCGTGTTCGCGTTCGCCAGCGCGGGATTGTATTTCGGTGGCGTCACGGTTCACACGTTCACGCACACGCTGACGCTTGGCATTATTTTCGGCCTGTTTTTGGGCAAACAGATCGGTATTTTCCTGACAACCTGGGCGCTGATCAAAATGAAGATCGCCTCTTTCCCCAAAGCCGTCACGATGCTGGATCTGTACGGCGTCGCGGTCATCGCGGGGATCGGGTTCACCATGGCTTTGTTTGTCGGCAAACTGGCACTGCCCGGCGATGCCAGCCAACAGGAAATCCGGCTGGGGGTTATTTGCGGATCGGTCATCTCCGCGTTGTGGGGCGCCGTCGTGTTCCATTACGGCCGCCGTTGGAAAGAATGGTTTGTCACCAAAGTTTTGAAAAAAGCAAACAAACCGCTTTAACCGCCATATGAAACATAAAAAGCCCCCGTATCCGTCGGGGGCTTTTTTTATCGCGCCGTCAGATTAAATCGCTGGATTGCGCCCACAAAACGGCCTGTATCCGGTTGCTGACGTTCAAACGCATATAAATTCCGTTCAAATGGATTTTAACCGTTGCCGTGCTTAACCCCATTGCTTTTGCAATCTGCTTGTTTTGCATCCCTTGCGACAGATACCTTAAAACTTCGATTTGTTTCGGTGTCAAATAACGTTGTGCCATAATACGTCCCCCTTTTCATTCTTGTGATGAAAGAAATCCGGTCTGCGACATAAAAAATTCCGTCAACATTCGCTTCGTTTCAAAACCGCACGCGTCGGGACGCTTGAAATTCCGCCGGAACTTTTGCAAACCAATGCACGTAAAAATAAGTCACCGATTGACTTTTGTTCAATTTTTCCCTTATAATTTGATTGTATGTAATGACAGCCTCTTTGAAAAGACACTGTTTTTATATAAGGGGTATATAATAAATGACAACATTGAAAACGAACCTGTCACTTTTACGGGAACTGTTCGCGTTGAAAGAGGTCATGGACGCCGGACAAATTCAAGGCGCAGCACAACGCAACGGAATGAAGCAATCCAACCTGTCCAAAATGATCAGCGATCTGGAAAGCGAAATCAACGTCAAGCTGCTGAACCGATCGTCAAAAGGCGTCGAACCGACCAACACGGCGCGGCTTTTATATGCGGACATCGACAACATCGTCAAAAGCCTGGACAAGATCAGCGCGACGTTTGTTGATTCCGACGAATTGACGGGTTACGTCACCGTTTTTGTCGGCGACGGGTTTATCGGTCACCGCCTGCTGACGGAACTGTCCCTGTTTTACGCCCGCCATTTGAAAATCCGGCTGGATATTTTAACAGACAAACGGACGGCGGAATCCGACATTGATCTGGCAATCGTTGACGACTTGTCGTCGCCGGTAAAGGGAAAAGTCCTGTTCAAATCCACAGGCAAGCAGCACCTGTATGCCAGCCGGTCTTATCTGGCCAAACGCGGCGCGCCGAAAGATATGAAAGATCTGTTGCAAAATTTCGACCTGTGCGTCCAACAACGCCATTTGAACGAACCGGAATGCCAGATGATTTTGAAAAAAGCGAAACATCTGAACACCACTTCCGATGCCGAATCGATCGTCCTCGCTCTTGTTCTGTCCGGCGACGGCATCACCATGCTGCACGATTGGCGGGCGCGTTATCTGCCCGATCTGGTGCGTTTGGATCTGCCGTTTGAATTGACACACACCTATTTCGGCGTATGCAACGCCGCCGTTGAAAAAACGTCAAAGATTCAGGCGATGTTGCATTATCTGAAAAGCCTGCCGGACACCGAGGAAGAACTCATTGAACTGTATTGAACCGACCGTCATTCTCCGATCAGCTTGAACACGTCGTCTTTAAAGCAAAAATGAAACGGGCGGCCGTGCGGAACGGTATAAAGCTTTAATCCGAACATCAGCGCGAAACACCGCAACACCGCGCTGTGCGCCGAAACGCCGATCACCGTGTAATCGTTTTCGCGGGCGATTTTCCGCAATGTTTGCAACACGCGTTGCTGAATTTGCCGCTTGGTTTCCCCGCCGTCGAAACAAACGTCCATATATTCGGATTCCAAACTGTGCCATGCCGGCGCGATATCGGGATACAGCGTATGGATTTCCTGCTTTGTCTTGCCCTCGGCGACGCCGAAACACCCTTCGACCAACCCGTCTTCGATTTTCAGCGGCACGCCCAAAGCGTCCGCGACCGTCCGTCCGGTCTGCAACGCCCGTTTCAACGGCGACGAAAACACCGCCTGAATGCCTGAATCCGTCAATTCCGCCGCCAACGCGCGCGCCTGTTCCAATCCCGTTTCGTTCAACGGCATATCGTGACTGCGCCCTTGCCACCGGCCGGCCAGATTCATATCCGTCTGCCCGTGGCGGAAAATGTAAAAATCCTTTTTCACCGCCATTTTCCTGTCAATACCAGGACATTCCGCCTTTTTCGCGTTTCAGGAATCCGAACCATTCGCCGACCTGTTCGCCTTTGGCGTCGGACAGGATCAGCATGACGCTCAACGCCTTTTCTTCGGCCGTATCGTCGTTTTTAATCGGGATCTCGCCCAATTCGACATCCAAAACGTAATCGTAGGGGATCGACCCGTCCGTCACCCACAGGGATTCAGTATTCATCAATTCGTGTTCGACGGCTTCGTGAATAATGGCGGGACGCAGCTGCGCGGACGGATGATAATTCAACACGTCACGCAACGCGACGCGCACGCGCTCCGGCTTTCCGGCGATCAGGTCGGAACGCACCATATCGCCGATGACGCGATAGGCCAGCAGAATGTAATCCTGATCCAGCGGCCCCGCGCCCTTTTTCAAACGCAGGTAGGTCATATAGTCGGCGACATCCTCGCGGCGCAGATCGGCGTCCGATTTCACAATGATGCCGTGACGGGCGTCAACCGTCGAATTCACGCACGAAACCAGCAACAGCGCGGCCAAAGCCGACGAAACGGTTTTAAACAATCGCCTCATCATTCCCCGCCCGTTTTTCAAAACGTCGATCCGTTATAACCCCACAAAATCCCCGGCACGGACGCGAATTCGATGTAAACGCGGTTTCCGGGGACTTTCAATCTGGATTCGACCATTTTGGTCAATGCGTCCGACAACAGGGGAATCTGTTCTTTAGTCATACCGACGCTTTTCATTTCCATATAAACCGTCGGCATGGTCGTCGCGCCGAAAATCATATGTTCGTTGGCGCAAACGTTGACCATAACATAGCTTTCGGGCTTGCCGACCGTTTCCGCCACGACGCGGGACGCGTGGTTCAACAAAGCCAGAATCGTCGTTTTTTCCAAATCCAGATTTGTTTTAATCATCAAAAAGGGCATCTGTGCGTTCCTTTCCAAAACATTCCGATTTTACGGACAAAAGGAATGAATGACGGATCAAACATTCCTTTTGTCGTTCAATTTATTCGGCGGCGTTGTCCGGCGACGGGTTTTTGCGCCGACGGTTGTATCTGCGCCGCGGACGTTTTTCCTGCTTTTCACCGTCATCGGGAGTTTGTTCGCCCGCCTGTTCGGCCGACTGTTCCGACGGTTCGGATTCGGGCGCGTTCCCCTCTTCGCCGTTTTCACCGTTTTCACGGCGACGGTTGGGGAAACGGCGGCGGCGGCGCGGATAGCGGTGACGGCGGCGGCCGTTGCCGTTTTCATCGCCGGCTTCGCCCTCTCCAGCCTGTTCCTCGGCGGATTCGTCGGCCGGACGGTTAGCTTTCAGCCCCTCTTCAAACAAAGCGTCGGCCTGAATGACCTCTCCTTCGCCCAAGGAAACGTCCTCTTCCGCTATTTCCGCGGCCTGTTCTGTCTGTTCGGCCTGTTCCTGCCCGTCGTTCCGGCGTTCCCCGCGATTTTCACCCCGATTGCGGCGACGGCGGCGACGGCGTTCGCGCGGCGGGCGCTGTTGCTGGGCGTCGTCGGACATTTCGCTTTCCTGCGCGTCCGCTTCGACGCTTTCAGGTTCTTCGACAACGGTGGACGCCGTTTCGGCGGGAACGTCCGTTTCCACACGCACGACGCGTTCCATGCGGTAATCCGTCGGGAATTGCAACGAATCGTCCGCTTCCAAGAAAATCTTGACGTTGTAAGCCGTTTCAATCTTGTGCAGATCGTCGCGTTTACGATTCAAAACGTACAAAGCTGTCGCGGTCGGCACCGTCATATGCAACTCGCTGAACCGGCGTTTCAGGCTTTCCTCCTCCAACACGTGCAACGTATGAATCGACACGGATTCGGTGGAACGCATCATACCTTTGCCGCGGCAATACGGACACGGCGAATAGCTGGTTTCGATAAAGCTGGAATGCAGTCGCTGGCGCGACAGCTCCATCAACCCGAAACCGGTGATGCGCCCCATTTGGACGCGGGCGCGATCGCGTTTCAACGCCTCTTTCATCCGGCGTTCGACAGCGTGGTTGTTGCGCGCTTCCTCCATATCGATAAAGTCGATGACGACCAAACCGGCCATGTCGCGCAAACGCAGCTGGCGGGCGATTTCGTCGGCGGCTTCAAGGTTGGTTTTCAGAGCCGTTTCCTCGATATTGCGTTCCTTTGTCGCGCGGCCGGAGTTCACGTCGATCGCGACCAACGCTTCGGTCTGATCCATGACCAGATAGGCACCGGATTTCAGCTGAACGATATTGCTGTGCAGGGCTTCCAGCTGCCCTTCGACCTGATAACGGAAAAACAGCGGCATAGCGTCGTCTTTGTACAGCTTGATCTTTTTGGCGTGGCTGGGCGTCAGGATCTTCATAAAATCGCGCGCCATTTTGTATTCGGCCTCGCCCTCGATCAAAACCTCTTCGATATCGCGCGTGTACATATCGCGCAAAGCCCGCTTGATCAGGTTGCCTTCTTCATGGATCAATTCCGGCGCGGACGATTCCATCGTCTTGTCGCGAATCTGCACCCACGTTTTGATCAGATAGTCGTAATCGCGCTTGATTTCCAAACTGGTGCGCTCTTTGCCGGCCGTGCGGACGATGACGGACATTCCGGCGGGCAACGGCAGCTTCGCCACAATGCCTTTCAGCCGTTTCCTGTCCGCGGCGTTCGTGATTTTGCGCGACACGCCGCCGCCGCGCGCGTTGTTCGGCATCAACACGCAATAACGTCCGGCCAGCGACAGGTACGTCGTCAACGCCGCGCCTTTGTTGCCGCGCTCTTCTTTGATCACCTGCACCAACAGCACCTGACCGCGGTGGATGACCTCCTGAATCTTGTATTTTTTGATTTGACGGTAACGGTTGCGGCTGATGACTTCGTCGCTTTCGTTTTCGCTGACGGTTTCGACGATTCTTTCCTCGCCGTCCTCGGATTCGTGTTCTTCGGCGGTTGATTCGCCTTCGGCCGCCTTTTCAGCGGGGGCGCGCCGGTCATCGTCCTCGTCGTCCTCGTCGCGCATCATGGATTCTTTCAACGCTTCGCGATCGGCGACGGGAATCTGATAATAGTCGGGGTGAATTTCGTTAAAGGCCAGAAAACCGTGGCGGTTGCCGCCGTAATCGACGAAAGCGGCCTGCAGGGACGGTTCGACCCGCGCGACCTTGGCCAGATAGATGTTTCCTTTTAACTGTTTTTTCGTTGATGTTTCGATGTCCAGTTCATCCAGACGTGTTCCATCGACGATCACGACCCTCATTTCTTCGGAATGAGTGGCGTCTATAAGCATTCTTTTGGTCATTGACAATAAAACTCCACGCCGCGGAACCGTCGTCCGGCCGCGGCAGATTGTTGGATACGGATGCGGAAAGGACGCGAAAGGACGAAGCGCAAGCTGTCAGATTCATATTTGTACGAACATTTTGCACGAACGGCGTCTTTCAAAAAATCCCAGTCATCTTTCCGCAAAAAACTTTGAGGAAGCTGTTTACCGCTGTTCGCCGTACCGTTCGCCCATCGCCCGCGGGCGGCGCGAAGGAGGCCGCGATAAAAAAAATCTTTTTCAGCGCGCTTAGAATAACCATCTATTAACCAAAGGACAATCATATTTTACTATGTTATGTCATATTTTTTGAAACCAACAGGGACGCGTGGCACAAAAATGCTTGTTTTTCGCCGGATATGCCGTTTTTTGACCGCATTTGGGGTCGCGATTTTGTGCGCGGCGCGTCCGGCCGCCTGCGCGTCGGTGCAGGACATCCGACTGGGGGCGCGGGACGGGGCGAACGTCCGCGTCGTCATTGACTTGTCGGAAAAGGTCGCCTTTAAAACATTCGCCCTGACCAACCCCGACCGCGTCGTCATCGACCTGCCGTCCGCGAATTTTGCGGTCAAGGAACGCGACCTGCCCAAAAAAGATTACCTGAACGGCGTCCGTCTGGGCAAAACGGATCCGAAAACCGCCCGCGTCGTTTTGGAATTCAACCGCGGCGTCGCGATCAAACGGTCGTTCACCCTCGCGCCGCAAAGCGGTTTTCAATGGCGTCTGGTGGTCGATTTGGAGCTGATGGCGAAAACGGACGGGCTGAAACAAGTCACGACGGAATGGTACGACAACTCCGTCGCCGAGGAAAAGAAACCGGCGGCCGCCCCCGCGCAACAGGAAAAGCCGCTGGTCGTCCTCGACCCCGGCCACGGTGGCAAAGACCCCGGCGCGATCGGCGTTTCCGGCGTGTATGAAAAGCATTTGACGCTGGCCATGGCCAAACAGCTGCGCGCCCTTTTGGAAAAAACGGGACGCTACCGCGTCAAACTGACCCGCGAAACGGATGTTTTCATCGCTTTGTACGCGCGCCGGCGGTTCGCGCGGTCGGTCAACGCGGATCTGTTCATCTCCGTCCACGCGGACAGCATCAAAAAACCGCAGACCCGCGGCCTGTCCGTTTACACCCTGTCCGAAAAGGCGTCGGACAAAGAGGCCGAGAAACTGGCCGAATCGGAAAACAAGGTGGATTTGATCGCGGGCATCGACCTGTCGGGCGAAACGCAGGAAGTCACCGACATCCTGATTGATCTGGCGCGGCGGGAAACGAACAACCATTCGTCGTTTTTCGCGGAACGCCTGATGGACGAGATTCGCAAGGAAATCACCGTCCTGCCGAATTCGCACCGTTTTGCGGGATTCGCCGTTTTGAAATCGCCGGACGTGCCGTCCGTTTTGATCGAAATGGGATACCTGTCGAACAAAGACGAAGAACGCCTGTTGCGTCAGGCGGGATACCGCGAAAAGCTGGCGAAAGCCACCGTGCGCGCCATTGACGTTTATTTCGCGCAAAAACACAAGGCGAACTTTAATTGAACGTGGACAAATCGGACGGCGGCGGGTAAACTGCCAACCGGAATTGATACGGAACGGAACAATGTCTAAATTTTTTTCAACGCTTGTCAGCTACGCCCTGTTTTTGGCGATACTGGGACTGATTGTGCTTTTGCTGATTTTTTCGCATTACGGCAAAAGCGTTGACGATTACCGCCGTCTGGCGACTTACGAACCGCCGGTCACCAGCCGCCTGTACGCGTCCGACGGCCGTCTGCTGGCCGAATACGCGTCCGAAAAACGGGCTTTTGTCCCGTACGAAGCCATTCCCAAACAGCTGGTGCAGGCGTTCATGTCCGCCGAAGATAAAAAGTTTTTCTCGCACGGCGGGGTCGATTTCATCGGCATCATCCGCGCGATCGGACAAAACATCAAAAACATGGGTTCCGGCCGGCGCATGATCGGCGCGTCCACGATCACGCAGCAGGTGGCGAAAAACTTCCTGCTGACGAACGAAGCGTCGTTCGAGCGCAAAATCAAGGAAGCCATCCTCGCCATCCGCATTGAACGGGCGTTTTCCAAAGAATACATCATGGAATTGTATCTGAACCAGATTTATCTGGGGCATTATTCCTATGGCGTCGCGGCGGCCGCGTTGAACTATTTCAACAAAGCGCTGGACGAACTGACCGTCGCGGAAAGCGCGTTTCTGGCCGCCCTGCCCAAAGGGCCGAACAACTACGACCCCGAAAAACATTACGACGAAGCCGTCGCGCGCCGCAACTGGGTGCTGTCCCGCATGAAAGAGGACGGCTACATCACGGACGAACAGATGCAGGCCGCCGTCGCCGAACCGATCACGCTGGTGACCCGCCCGCAAAAAGAGGTCGCGACCGACGGCGAATATTTCGCCGAAGAGGTGCGCCGCTTCCTTGTTTCCAAATACGGCGAAGAGGCGCTGTATCAAGGCGGTCTGGCCGTCCGCACGACGGTTGATCCGGATATGCAGAAATACGCGACGCAAGCGTTCCGCGAAGGCCTGATCCTGTACGATCAACGCCACGGTTTCCGTGAACCGATCGCCAAAGTCGATCTGTCCGAAGAGGAATGGCTGGACGTTCTGCTGTCCGTTCAAACGCCGAATTACGCGCCCGAAAACTGGATGCCCGCCGTCGTTCTGGCCGTTGACGCCGAAAAGGCCGACATCGGGCTGAAAGACGGCACGACGGGGACGATCCCGCTGGCCGAAATGAAATGGGCGCGCAAAAACCTGCCCGATCAGGCTCTGGGTCCCGAAATCACCGCCGTCAATCAGGTTCTGGCCGTCGGCGATGTCGTTTGGACGGAACACGTCACGCGCGGCGCCAAAAACCAGAAATACCCCGAAAACACTTACGCCCTGCGCCAAATCCCCGATGTCGAAGGCGCAATGGTCGTCCTCGACCCGCACACGGGGCGCATTCTGGCGATGGTCGGCGGCTATTCGTTCAAACGGTCGCAGTTCAACCGCGCCGTCCAAGCGAAACGCCAACCGGGGTCGTCGTTCAAACCGTTCGTCTATCTGGCGGCTTTGGACGAAGGGTTCACGCCGTCGTCGCTGGTTTTGGATGCGCCGTTCGTCATGGAACAGGGCAACGGCATGGGCAAATGGAAACCGAAAAACGTATCCAAACGCTTTTACGGCCCGACCACTTTGCGCGTCGGCATTGAAAAATCCAGAAACCTGATCACCATCCGGCTGGCGCGCGCGATCGGCATTCAAAAAGTCGTCGAATACGCCAAGAAATTCGGCATTTCGGACGACCTGCCCGACCAGATGTCCGTCGCGATCGGATCAGGGGAAACGACGGTTTTGCGATTGGCGACCGCTTACGGAATGCTGGTCAACGGCGGCAAAAAGATTTCGCCCGTTTTCATCGACCGCATTCAAGACAGAACGGGAGCGACGGTTTATAATTCCGATTCCAGACCGTGCGAAAAATGCAAATCGGACGGCGGATGGGACGGACGGGGGGCGCCGAAAATCCCCGACATCCGCGAACAGATCGAGGATCCGCGCAGCGCGTACCAGATCATCAACATCATGACCGGCGTCCTGCAGCCCGGCGGCAGCGCGGCCAGCCTGCGCCGTCTGGGACGGACGTTCGCGGCGAAAACGGGCACGTCGAACAATTCGCTGGACGGGTGGTTCGTCGGGGTCACGCCCGATCTGGTCGCCGTCGTGTTCGTCGGCTTTGACGACCCGCGCACGCTGGGCAAAAACGATTTCGGCGGCACGGTCGCCACGCCGATATTCAAACGTTTTGTCGATACGGCGTTGAAAGACGTTCCCCGCGTTCCTTTCCGCGTTCCCGCCGGCATCCGTTTCGTCCGCGTGAATCACAAAACGGGCAAGCCCGCCTCTTCCAAAGACCGCGACGTTGTGATGGAAGCGTTCAAATCCGGTGAAAGCTGGCAGGGCAAGGTCAAAGGATACATTGACGGTTCGGACGAGGAAATTTCACCCGTCCACACCGGCGACACGCCCGCCGAACAAACGGACGGCAGTACGGCCGAATCCGGCCAAACCGAGGAACCGGACGACAACATCCCCGGAATCGGCGGCATTTTTTAACTTGCAAGGAAATCACACATGAAAGCTGAATTACAAGCCATCATCAATGACATCGAGCAGTCGCTGGCACTGCTGAGGAGGCATCTTTGACTGGGACAACGCCTTAAACCGTCTGGATGAAATCAACTCGCTGACCGCGGACGCGAATTTATGGGACAACCCCCAGCGCGCGCAAACCCTGCTGGCCGAACGCAACCGGCTGGAGGAATCCATTCAAACCTTTTCCAAACAGGAACAGGATTTAAAAGACACCGTCGAACTGCTGGAACTGGCCGAAGCCGAAGACGACCAAGCCGTTTTGGATGAAGGCCGCCAAGCGTTGGAAAACCTGCGCGCGCAGGTGCAAAAGGCCGAATTGGAAGCTCTGCTGTGCGGCGAAGCCGACGCCAACGACACGTTTTTGGAATTGCACGCCGGCGCGGGCGGCACCGAAGCGCAGGATTGGACGGATATTTTACTGCGTATGTACACCCGCTGGGCGGAAAAGCACAATTACAAGGTCGAATTGCTGGAACAAAGCGACGGCGAAGAGGCCGGCATCAAATCCGCCGTCATCAAAATCAGCGGCCATAACGCTTACGGCTGGCTGAAAACGGAAAGCGGCGTGCACCGTCTGGTGCGTATTTCGCCGTTTGACGCTAACGCCCGCCGCCACACCAGCTTCGCGTCGGCGTGGGTCTATCCCGTCATCGACGACACGATCCAGATCGACATCAACCCCGCGGATTGCAAAATCGACACTTACCGCGCGTCGGGGGCGGGCGGACAGCACGTCAACAAAACGGAATCGGCCGTCCGCATCACGCATTTGCCGACCGGCATCGTCGTTTCGTGCCAAACCCAGCGTTCGCAATTCCAAAACAGGGACACCGCGTGGGGGATGCTGCGCGCCCGTTTGTACGAACTGGAATTGAAAAAGCGCGAGGAACAAAGCAACGCTGTGGAGGACGCGAAATCCGAAATCGGATGGGGGTACCAGATTCGCTCTTACGTTCTGCAACCCTATCAGATGGTCAAGGATTTGCGCACGCAGGTTGAAACGTCCAACGTCCGCGGCGTTCTGGACGGCGACATCGACCTGTTTTTGGAAGCGTCGCTCGCATCGAAAATCAAGGAATGACATGAAAAGACTCCTGCCGCTTCTCTTCGTGTTTTTAACGGCCGGCTGCATGAAGCCGCTGTACGAAACCGATTATCCGCTGTACAGACAGTACAAATACTGGGAATCGACGGACAAGGATTGGCAGGAGGTTGATCAATTCCAAATACAGGTGTTCCGCGTTCAAACGGGCGACCGCACGGATCTGCGGTTGATCGCGCAGCGCGACGGTCTGCCTTCGACGGAACGGGGATACATCCGCGCGGCGCAAAAAGCGGCGTTCAACCTGATGACGCAGGCGTGCGGCGAGTCGATTCCCGCCGTCGCACGGGCGCGCCCGCCTGAAAAAGGACGGAAGATCGACCGTTTTTTCTATCAATATCCCGACGGATCGCTGGGCGTGACGTTTTCGTGCCGCACGGGAAAGATTCGCGGTATGGATTTGGCCGCCGAACAACAAAAATGGTCGCTGGCCGACCGGCGTTGGGAAAGCATCAACGGCCGAAAAGCCTTTGTTGACGTTCTGCCCGCCGCGTCGAACGGCCTGCGCCAAATCAGGATCAGACTGTTTGACGGCACGGTGTCGGACAACCGGCGGCTGGCGCGCAAAATCGTCGAAGACATCTGCCCCAACACGAATTTCAGAATCCTGTCCGACAAAGCCGGATTGGACATCACGCCCGCCGGACACGCGCCGGACATTGTTTCGGATGAAAACGTCAGAATCTATGATTTCACTTGCACACCTTAGGACGAAAATGCCCCTTTCATTGCAAATCATCGCCGGCCTGCTGTTCCTGTACCTGCTGGCGACGGCGGCGGTTTACGTTTTTCAACGCCGCTTGATGTACAATCCCTACACACACGTTAACACGCCGCACCGCGGCAAATCCCCGAAAATGGAAAAGGTGTCGATTGAAACTCCCGACGGATTGACGCTTGTTTCCTATTACGCGGCGCCGAAAACAGGTAAAGACGGCCGGTTGATGCCGACCGTCCTGTACCTGCACGGCAACACGGGCGCGGCCGGCGACGCGGCGCACAAGCTGATTCCGATCGTCAACGCGGGATACGGCGCGTTGTTGCTTGAATACCGCGGATTTGGCGAAAATGCCGGAAAACCGACGGAAAAGGGGCTGATCACGGACGCCGCGGCCGCTTTGGATTTCATCAACCGGAAACAGGACGGCAAAGCGCGCGTCGTTTATTACGGAATGTCCATGGGAACGGGCGTCGCCAACGGATTGGCCGCGATCCGCCCGCCCGCCGGATTGGTGCTGGAATGCGGATTCACGTCCATGACGGCCGCCGCGCAGTATCACTATAAGATTTTCCCGATCAAATATCTGATCAAAGATACGTTCGATTCCAAAAAACGGATCAAATCCCTGACCGCGCCGGTGCTGTTCCTGCACGGCGAACGCGACCGCACCGTTCCCGTCGAACAAGGCCGCGAAATGTACGAAACCGCCCCCGTCGCCGACAAAACGTTGAAACTGTATCCGGACGGCGGACATATCAATTTGTACGATTTCGGCGCCAGCGACGACGTGGTTGACTGGCTGAACCGCCATTATTCATAAATGAACCAAGGAAACGAAAACCCCGCCTTTCAACGAAAGACGGGGTTTTTAAGACGTGTTTTTTTATCCTCTCGGCATGATTTTTGCCGGATTTCCCGCGACCATCGAATTGTCGGGAACGTCGCTGACCACAACGGTGTTTGCCCCGATGATGCAGTTGGCGCCGATTTTAACGGGTCCGATGATAAACGCCCCCGGATAAACGATCGCATTGTCCCCGATTTGCGGATAGTTGTCGGGGTTTCCGACGCGGTTGGGATAGTCTTTGCCGCCGATCGTCACGTTTTGATACAACACGCAGTTTTTCCCCAATCGGGCGTATTTTGAAATCACCAGCCCGACCGGCAGGATAAAACGCGTTCCCTGCGCTTTCAACGTTTCCGGATCGCCGATATAGCACATTTCCCGCATCATCCGTTTTTCGGCGTCGGTCATTTCCACCTTGCCCGCCTCTTCGTTTTTCAACACATTGATTGCGCTGTGAATCTTGTCCAGAATATTAGCCATACCGATTCTCCCGTTTTATTTTTAAATGAAAGGCGGCCGTTCGTGCGGCCGCCTTTGCCTTATTCGTTTGCGGAACCCGTAACGGCCGCCGCTTCCTTTTCCAGCTTTGATTGCCGTTTTGCGTGGAATTTTTCACGCCGGTTGACGAACACGACGAACAGCATCGGAATGACGAAAATACCGAACGCCGTCGCGGCGATCATGCCGCCGAACACCGTCGTGCCGACGGAACGGCGCGCCATAGCTCCCGCGCCCGACGCGATCACCAACGGCAACAACCCCAGAATAAAGGACACCGCCGTCATCATCACCGCGCGGAAACGCAAGTGAGCCGCTTGAATGGCCGCCTCCTGCGTATCAACACCCTCTTCGTGCAGAACCTTTGCGAATTCGACGATCAGAATGGCGTTTTTGGACGCTTGGGCGATCAGCAAAATCATACCGATCTGCGCGTAAACGTTATTGACCAGCCCGAACGTGTACAGAAAAATCAACGCCCCCAGCAAAGCCACCGACACCGACAGCAAAACGGTGATGGGGATCATCCAGCTTTCATACAACGCCACCAAGAACAGATAGGCGAACAGGAAAGCCAGCACCAAAACGACGGCCGTCTGACCGCCGGCCTCTTTTTCCTGCAGGGACATCCCCGTCCATTCGTATTCATACCCTTTGGGCAGAACCTCTTTGGACAGGCGTTCCATTTCGTCCATAGCCTGCGTCGAACTGACGCCCGCGGCAGGCGAACCGTTGATTTTGACCGTCATCATGTTGTTGTAACGCGTCAACTGCTGGGGTCCAAGAATGGATTTCACCGTCAACAGCGAACGCAAAGGCACCATTTCGCCTTTGTCGTTGCGTACATGAATGCGGAAGATGTCATCCTGTTTGCTGCGGTCGTCTTCCCGCCCTTGCAGGTTGACTTCGTACACGCGGCCGGCCAACGTGAAATCGTTGATGTAGGCATACCCCAGGGTCGATTGCAACTGCGAAAACACGTCTTTGATGCCGACGCCCAGCATTTGCGCCTTTGTGCGGTCAAGCTCGACGAACAGCTGCGGCGTGGCCGTGTTGAACGTGCTGTAAACCATGGACAGCTTCGGATCCTGATTCGCGGCCATCAACAGCTTGTACATCACCTGTTCCATATTCTGCGGCGTTTCGCCCTGACCGTTCTGCAAACGGTAATCGAAACCGTTGGCCATGCCGATGCCGGGAATGGCGGGCATATTGAACGCACGGATCAGCGCGCCCTGAATCTGGTTGAATTGCGGCTGCAACTTCGCCAGCAACGCCTGCACCTGCATTGACGTGTCGCGGCGGACTTCATAGGGTTTCAAACCGGCGATCATCATGCCGAAATTCGACCCGTTGCCGCCGATCATGCTGTGACCGGCGACGCCCATCACGTTTTCAACGGCCGGATGAGCGTGAACGATCTCGAACACCTGTTTCAAAACAGCCAAGGTACGATCTTGCGACGCGCCTTCGGGTAACTGGACGTCGATCATCGCGACGCCCTGATCTTCATCGGGCAAGAATCCGGACGGCGTGATTTCGTTCATTCCGACCGCGGCGGCGATAACGCCGGCGATGATCAAAATGGACAGGGCCGAATGACGCACCAACCGTTTGACGACGGCGGAATACCCGTCGCGCCCCTTGTCGATCTGACGCATCACCCACGGCACCAACCCTTTCTGGCTTTTCTGGCCGCGGCGCAACAAAATCGCGCACAACGCCGGCGACAGCGTCAACGCGTTCAACGCGGAAATCAGCATTGAACACGACACGGTCACGGCGAACTGCTTGTACAGCTGTCCCGTAATGCCCGGAATGAAAATGACCGGAACGAACACGGACAAAATAACCAGCGTAATCGCGATAATCGGCGCGGTAATCTGGCTCATCGCCTTTGCGACGGCGTCCGGCACGGAAAGATCGGGTTCTTCGTCAATCACGCGTTCGGTGTTTTCGACGACCATGATCGCGTCGTCCACCACGATGCCGATGACCAGAACAATGGACAGCAAGGAAATCGTATTGGCGGAAATGCCGAACGGCGCCATGAAAATAAACGTGCCGATCAACGACACCGGAACGGCGATCGCGGGAATCAACGTCGCGCGCCATGTCCCCAAAGACAGGTAAACGACCAGCAAAACCAGAACGAACGCTTCAAAAATCGTATGCAACACTTCGTCAACGGTCGCTTCGATGAAAACGGTCGTGTCGAAAATGGTGACATA